>Ga0326514_10002289_pt1 | contig 12216 bp, 4 predicted proteins | sample 3_2548_0518_D_FD_203653 | JGI IMG/M metagenome (GOLD analysis project Ga0326514, IMG submission 203653) | Bovine rumen microbial communities from UC Davis, California, United States - 3_2548_0518 | ecosystem: Host-associated > Mammals > Digestive system > Stomach > Rumen | place: USA: California... | reverse complement strand
GACGCCGACATCGCAATAATGGACGGCGTGGCGTATTCGAGCAGCAACTTGCCGACCGGCTTGGTAGCCAGATTATACGACCGCGGATCGCTGAATCGGTTTTCTATATTTTCTTCTTCCATAAAAAACAACGTCAAAAGTTGGTCGCAAAGTTACAAAATTATTCTCAAAAATGCAAGTAATTGACAGTTTTTTTCATTTTTTTGGCTCATTATCAATATTTCTTGCCAGTTTTTTTGGTCATCCCGATAATTATTTGTATATTTGCGCCGTCTTATGCGCCTATATGTACATACTTAAGCGCACGCGAACTAAAAAGATGATAAAACCGTCAATGTAGAATATGATGACAATATTTCATAATACGATCCGTATGAAATTGAAGGCACTGGTTCTCGCAGCCCTGGTAATCCTCGGCGGCGTGGCTGCTGCAATGCTGTATGCCGGCCCCGTGACAGACACTTGGGACGGAACCTTCGAGAAGCCCCAGGACTGGAAGCTCGGTACAAAAGATGAGCCCATTCTCATCAACAATGCCGAGGAACTGGCCTACGTACTTGCCAAGTACGACAACACCAACTCCGTGGGTACTGCCTACTATAAACTCACGTGCGACGTGGACCTCAACAACATCAACTGGAGTTTCCCCAACTTCAAGGGTATGGTGTCGTTCCTGGGACATTTCGACGGCGATGGTCACACCATCCGCAACATCAACGTGAGTGTGCTCCATTCTCGTCTGCCCCAGCGTCTGGGACTCTTCCCCGCCCTGGGCGGCGATGCCAACCACAAGGCTGAGATCTGCAACCTGCACGTCGAGAACATCTCGTTCCACCACGCTAATGCCAATGACGATATGGGGGACGACCTTATCCTTGGCGGTCTCGTGGGCACGATGTATCCCAATGCCGAAATTCGCAACTGTACGGTGAGGGGAATGAAAGTAATCAATGAATGCTCCAGTTCGGGAAGGAAAAACGGCAAGGTTTCCTTCATCTCCATAGGCCCTCTGGTCGGTGCCTACGAACCCAGCCCCCAGATTTTTACAGAAAACTATTCGAGTCTTGAAGGACAGATTCACAACAGCTTCGGAGAAATCACTTATCTCGAAGCCGGCCTCTGGAACCAGAGTGTCACCTTCCATGTGGACAAACAGCAGGGCCGGATTACCGACAAAGACGCCATCGGCAGCACCTTCGACAGTAACATACTGTCTGCCCAGATTATCAAGGACAGCGAAACGGACTATCATGTCCAATTGTCGGACAACAGCGAGAAGAAACACAAATATGTGTGGCGTCTGAACCGTGAGGAACTGAAAGAAACCGGTCCACGCGTAAGCATTCCACACAGCATTTCCGACAATATGCTCAGCGTCGAGGTGTTGGATGGCAAGAAAGTTATTGCCAGCCGCTCCGTCGACATCAAGGCCGAGCCCCTCCACGTGGTCATCACCAATGTCAAGCGTTCGGGAAATAACTACAACCTCACCGCAGCCGTGCTCTCCAAGGACAAGCAGGACGTTTCCAAAGACTTCAGTTTCTCCTGGCACGACATGGACCGTGCTCACAAGGTCTTCGGCAGAAGCCAGACCCTGACCGGCGCCGACAGCACCCACTGCTACCACGTAGTTGCCCGTCATCGAAGGTTCCCCACCTGCATCATCGCAACGTTCTATTCTTTCCACCGTCCCGTCTATGTGGCTGCCCACGCCATAACCGGCGAGGATGCCAAACGCTATACCCACAACGGCAAGGAATATGCCGAGGGTAATGATGCCAACGACGGAAAATCGCCCGAGACAGCGGTCAAGACCCTGAAACGGGCTTACGAACTGCTTAAGACGGAAGCCGAGGGAGGCACCTCCTGGAACAACATGATTGTCATTATGGGTGATTATGACGAGGCTGTATTCAACACCCATCACGACCAGTATCAGAAAAAGAGTAATCTCAATTATTTCGTCAAAGACAAACCGGCCACCATTACCGGTCTCTACGGCAACATCTGCAACGGCCGTTTGAAAATGATCAGCGAGTGCAACGTCATCGATGCCGAGACTCGTTTCGAATCGCTGGTACTGCACGGAAGTGACGACTTCGACGGCGACATTTTTGTACTCTACGCCCAGGATAACAACCTGACGATGGGCGACGGTCTCCGGATGGAGGACTATGCCGCAATGCCGGCAACACGAGGCTTCCAGCCCGGCATCAACGCCCCCAACATCTCGGTGTTCGGCGGCTACTACAACAATGACAATCCCGACATCAGACGCCGGGCTCACCGTGTCATATTCTATTCCGGGCACTACGGACGCATCATTGCAGGCGACCGCTCCGGACGTGAACTGCCACATACCGGCAACGTGTCGGGTTCGCCGGAGAATCCCATCCGCTCTTTCGTACGCATAGAGATCGCAAACAACGACAACCCCAAACACTACACCCACGATGTCGCTCTCCTCGTGGGCGGTCAGGCCGACGGTTCGTGCTTTGCCACCGACACCATTGAGGTGAATGCCCCGTCTCATGTGGGCCGTGTTATCAGCGGCAATCTCGGCTATGGGCGTGAAGCACATGTCATTGAGAACGGGCAGACGGTAACACGTCCTGCCGACTCCTATTTCGGACAGGTGATCTTCAACCTCCACGGCGGAACGATATCCGAGCTCTACGGCAGTTCTCTGGGACGTAACGGACACAGCATCCATCCCGACGACGAACTCATCGATTCCTGCCAGACCTATTTCTACGGCAATATTTTCCTCGAACTCTACGGAGGCACTGTCAATGGTGAAGTCTATGGTGGCGGTGCCGGCGGTGTGGTCGGTCTCGGCAAGGATATCCACCACACGTTCGACCCGCATGTGCCCTATCTGAATAAAGGCCGTCTCACCTACGGCATCTATGAACAGGCCAAAGGCAAGATGCCCAAGATTTCCATCGACGGAAAGGAAATCATCGATTTGAGCAAAAGCGAGATTCACGTCGATATCCAGAATTCCGCTCTTGTAAGGGGCTCGGTCTATGGCGGCGGCTACGGCTACAGTGCCCACCTTCCTACAAGCTACGCTTCGTCTCAAGGCGGATCCGTTTTCGGCGACATCTTCGTACAGTTGAAGGATAAAGCAGTTGTCGAACACAACATCTTCGGCGGCGGTCGCGGTACGTTGATTTACTACGACAATCTCGACGATGCAGGGTACAGCCGTACCGCCTCGGGCATCAGACTCGACAGGAGCAACGTTTCCAGACTGGGCTGTGTCTATGGCAAAGCCTGGATCGACCTTTCCGGCGGACACGTTCATGAAAGTGTTTACGGCGCCGGTCGCGGTGTGGCCTATCGAGCCAATAGCGAGAACGCCGACATCAACGATGTCCGTCAGATGGCTGCCATCTACGGTTCTGCGAATATCCACGTTTCGGGAGACGCACTGTTTGACGAACCGATCTACGGCGGTGGTATGGCCGGCTCGGTTTTCAAGACCGGCGAACTTCCGGAATACGAGGACGGCTGTGCCCACATCGACATCGAAGGCGGACGTTTCCGCAACGCCATCTACGGCGGTGGAAACGGTCTGTTCTCCACCGGACAGAATACCACCCACAAAGCATCGGCCGACATTGAAGGCGACACCTGGATTTATATCCGCGGCGGCGAGTTCGCGTGGTCTCACGAAAAAAACTTCTTCGAGCCTGACCGTCTCTATAACATAGTGGGAGGCGGACGCCGCTTCTCGGTTGTTCACGGCAATACCCACATTGAAGCCTATCGCTCACTCTTCTCCGAATCGTTCATCAGGGAAGCCGGCATCAGCCATTGGGATTACAGCAAGCTCTGGAACAAGCAGTTCTCTCTCATGGGAGGCGGCTACGGCAGTTCTGCCCACGTAATGGGTGATACATATGTCACGCTCGATGTCAAGGACGATATCGACGAAAAGGCTGCCCACCACATGTACTTCGGTGTCAGCGGTCGCAACAGGGAATTCGACAGCGACGAACCCCGCATGGTGCCCCACGTTTCGTTCATCGATGTGCTCGGAGGCGGTTTCACGGGTGCTGTCCACGGTTCGACCCACATCACCATGAAGGGCAATACCCTGGTCCGCAATATCTACGGCGGAAGTGTCTACGGCAAGGTGGGGCTGCGCGACTCCCTGCTCAACGAATCCGACAAACTCATCTCCACCAACACGCGCACCTATACAACCGGAACATACATCAATGTTCTCTCGGGCATGGCCTACAATGTATTCGGAGGCGGTTTCATGGGAGACGTGACGGGCGAGACGCATGTCACCATCGGTTCCCAGACTGATGCTGAAGCCAACAAACGGCTCTTCCTGGCTTCGGTTTACGGAGGAAATGACATGAGCGGAAAAATTGCAGGAAGCAACAACGAGAACTATGGTGTCAATCTCGACATCTGGGGCGGTACCATCCGTCACAGCGTCTATGGTGCCGGCAACGGACACCTGAGCACCATGCATATTCCCACGCCCTTCGATACCACGACGACGATTATCACCCTCTTCAATCCCGACGCACATGAATTTGCACTGCCTCATGTGGCTTGCACCAGGATTCGCATGGCCGGCATTGACGAGAACAACCGTGTGATGCTGGAAGGCTCGTTCTTCGGCGGTGGCGACTGTGCTTCTGTCGGCATCTTCAAGCGCGACTCTCTCTTTGCCGACAACAACTTCGGAGCCGAACGCCAAGTACCAGTGCCAAACCGCGGACGTATCTACATCAACCTGGGTTCCCACGTCATGATGCGTTCGTTCTTCATGGGTTCCGACGGCAAGGGGTTGCTCAAGAACATCCCCTACCACAAACATGCAGGCAAATGGATCAGGGGCTTCCGTTCCAACGAGGACTTCCAGCACTACTGCTCGATGATTGACTTTGCAGGCATGCCTCAGCTTACCTTCAATGCCGACAACTCATTCCACAACAACCATCCGATCATCGACTTCTTCGGCGACCGCCGCGAATTCGAGACTCCCGGAGAAATGGATGCCCGGGATATTGACATCAGCGTATTCTTCGGTGGCAGTAACCGGGGTTCGATGACGTCCGACTCCACTTATATTTTGACGTTGCCCCCAGGCCTCACCATCCACAAGTCGGTGACAGGCGGTTGCAACAATGCCTATCTCTCCTACACCGAGACCGAAGGCCTCGATATGGGTGTCAAGCGTGAGCGCATCGGCGGGTTCATCCCCATGAACCTCAACACTCCGCAGTACCACCGCATGCAGATCAACGTGTTCAATAAATTCGAACCCGTAACCTACAAAGTCAACCCTACGACTGGCAAAACCAAATTCTACGGCTGCAATATGTATGCGGGTTGCTTCTACAGAGGCATCATCTACGGTGCTTCGTCTATCAATTTCCATGCGGATATCGTAGGCGAAGATTCCAATATGTCGGAAGAAGGCCCCATCTTTGACGCCTCCAACTGGCTGAACACCGACGTCGGCATCCTCTACGGCGGCGGATACGGCGACTCAACCGAGGTCATCGGCAACACCTACATTTCCATGACGGGTGCACGTCTCAATGGGGAGGTCTGCATCCCCAACCTGCTTGATGCATTCGGCGGCGGTATGAGAGGTGTTGTGGTGGGACGCACCCAGGTGACCTACGACGGCGAAGTGAAGGGCGCTTCTCCCCTCCTGGCTACGCGCAAGGGGCTGTGGGGCAAGATGTTCGGCGGCGGACGACAGGGTTCCATCGTCAGCAAGAGCGTCCTCATGCCCGGCCACAAGGCTCCGGCTGGAACCGGCACGCGCGTATATGTCTATAGCGGTATCGTCGATCAGGTCTTCGGCGGTGCCCGTATGGCCGACATCGAAGGCGGCACATACGTCGAAATCAACGACCACTCCAATTACCATTTCCACACCATCGTCCGTAAGGTTTATGGTGGCAACGACGTGGCCGGCTACATCGGAGTGGGTAAAGTGAAACCCTATCTGGAGGACAAACACACCCGTCGCAACACATTCATTCGAATCACCGAGGATCCCAAGGCGGACGGATCCTATACCGGATTCCCGTTCGTGGGTGAAGTCTTTGCGGCCGGCAACGGCAACTACGGTCCCCACCTCGAGAACTATTCACGCATCCGCCGTTCCTACGAGGGAGGATACCTCCAGACCGACCGCGACTCTGTGCTCCTCACCGACAAACGGCGTCCCCATGTCGATTCTGCGTATGTCGAGGTCACAGGCGGTTCCATCATGAACCTCTATGGCGGTGGCAACAACTCGGTGGTCGACAAGGATATCGTCATTTCGGTACGTTACAACGACAATAACGTCTCCAAACGCGCCACTTTCGACAACGACCTCATGACCGACTGCTACCAGCGGGGCAAGTGGCTGACTTCGATGAAATCTATCCGCGACGGTCTGGTCGATAACGGTCATCAGATTTATCCCGAGGACAATATACACCGCATCTTCGGCGGCAACAACGAGATGGATATGAACGTACAGCCTAAGTGGCGTCTGCGCAAGGGTAATGCCGGCACCGTTTACGGCGGCTGCAACGTCGGCTCTGTCATCTACTACAACGAGGCTGCCGACCGCAACTTCCACACGGGTGTAGGCGGCATCCCTGGTTATACTCTCAATCTCAACTACCCCGAATTCTCGGCCAAGAATGTATTCGGCGGTTCCCGTATGGGCACTGTCCAGGCATCCCGCATGACCTACACCCCGGATGGAAGCCGTATCGAAAAAATCGAGCCCGTCACCTTCGCCTCCACTCAGTATGGCGTCACCGTGAATATCTCAAACGGCAACTTCGGACGTGTATTCGGCGGCAACGACATCACCGGTACCATCAACAACGGCACCCATATCGAAATCTCCGGCGGAGCCTGTGACGAGATTTACGGCGCCGGAAACGGTGAATATATCTACAAGGTCGACTCCACCGTCAACAAGGTGACCGAAATGTGGGACAAGGAGAACCTCCAGTGGTACTACCTCGTTCCCACCATCGACTCACTTGGGGGCAACAAACCCTCCGACATTGAGAAGATCAGGGTCATCAACCGCTACCGTCCCAACATCGCAAAATCGTTCATCGAGATTGCAGGCGGTATGCGTCGTGACATGTCGCGCCGAATGACATACGTCTTCGACGCCATCTACTGCGGCGGCAACTGTTCTACGATTCTGGGACCCGATGGCGGACAGGGCAAGGTACGTCTTGATATCGGCGGACAGATTGTGGCCAACAAGGTCTTCCTCGGCTCCAACGGTGTCAATCTCATCAAGGACGAATATGCCAAGAGAATTAGCCAATACAACAACCTCTCGGATAATCCTTATGCGACGGACAGGGACGGCAAAACCCTCCTCGACCGATATATGGAGGCTGTGACAATGTACGCCTTCCCCGAGGACTTCCAGTTCCATCGCAACTACACCGAATGTTTCATCGGCGATTTCTTCCTGGGCGGCAACCGCGGATCCATCCGCACCCACGGAGACATCAACATCACCTTCCCCTCCTCACTCACCATATTCGGTAAGATTGTGGGCGGCTCCAACCGCGGCGACATCACTTGTCCTGAAATCACCGGCGGACAGAACATCACCCATCAGGGCGGTATCATCTGGGACGGTGAAGGCTCCCAGCCGAACATCCTGCTCAAAATCAATTGTCTCTACAAGCCGCAGATAATGTCCAAGGATGCGGACAATAAACACTACCATCTGACACCGGATGTTCAGGGCTCCTCTATCGTACCCGTCTACAGCGGTTGCTTCGAGAGTGGTATTGTCGAAGGTTCCATTGATGCCGAGATTACCGACACTAACGAAGGTATTTCTATCTCTTCCGAAACCGAAGAAGAGAAACAATCATCCGAACCGCAGTTCTTCGAAATTCCAATGTAATACTTCCGCTCAAAACTGAAAAACAGCTCCGGGTCTCGGAGCTGTTTTTTATCCTTCCACAATACGGAAGATTTCTTCGGGCCGGTCGGCCAGGTATTCTGGATGTTCGGCTTCCAGTTCGGTCCGGGGACGGAATCCCCAGGTGACGCCACAGGCCGCTATCCCCGCATTGTGCGCCGTGCGCATATCCACATTGCTGTCGCCTACATAGAGCGTCGTCTCCCGCCTCATCCCGCCTGCTGCAATGATGGCGTTCACGATGGCCGGATCGGGTTTCACTGGCTGTCCCTCCCGGTTGCCGCACACAGCCGCCCACGGCGTCTCCGGGAAATAGAACGGTATCAGTTTCTTCACCGCCGCATCATACTTGTTGCTGGCCACGGCTAAACAAACTCCGGCGGCTGCCAACGAGGACAACAGTTCCGGGATGCCGGAATAGGGTCGCGTTGCGTCCCGTCCGTGGGCTTCGTAATATGGGGTGAACAGGTCTTTCACCTTATTTATATATATAGGAGTACGTAACTCCTCCGGCAGCGAACGCTCAAAGAGTTTCATCACTCCGTTGCCAACCTTCCAGCGGTAATCTTCCATGGTCCATGTGGGAAGGCCCAACTGAACCAGTGCCTGATTGACCGCATTGCCCAAGTCGGCAATCGTATTGAGCAGCGTTCCGTCCAAATCAAATATTACACTTTCGTATTTCATGACCGCAAAGATAGCGTTTTTCGGTGACTTTGCAAAAAAAAATGACAATTTATTTTGTCATGTCTGTTTTTTTTCCTATCTTTGCACCGTTAATTAATGAATAAATTCGAAAAGACGCTTGAGTTTATCAAGCAGACTATCACACAAGAGTCACCGTTCTGGATGCATATCTGGCTCGTTGGAGGCTGCGTTAGGGATGAGCTGCTGGGCGAACGTTATTCTGATCTCGACCTGCTCATCGACCTTCCCCAGGGACAGAAGCAATTCGTAGAATACATGTGCAAGACTTATCCCGACGTTTGTCGCGGTCCGTTCTACTATCAGCGGTACGGAACCACGGCGATGGACGTCATCATTGACGATGCCCTGACCCTTGTGGAATGTGTCGAGCCCCATGTCGAGAACTATGCTGACGACGGTGTAACCTTGCTCGAAACACGGTTCTGTTCGCTCGAGGAGGATGCCGTGCGGCGTGACTACACCTGCAATGCGCTCTACAAGAACCTCCATTCCGGACAGGTGGCCGACCCAACCGGAAAGGGGCTCGACGATCTCAATGCCGGGCTGCTGCGAACACCGCGCGATCCCGAAATCATCTATCGTCAGGACCCCGTACGTATGCTCCGTGGCATCCGTTTCAAACACCAGAAAGGGTTCCGTCTCGACGAAGCTGCATGGGACGCTATTCTGCACTATCATGAAGAAATAGCCAAATCCGCCCCGAAACGGCTGCGTGACGAACTCAACAAACTCCTCAAGACCGCTTCCTTCGGTGAAGCCGTCAACGACCTCCTCATCTGCGGTCTCCTGCCCTATGTTTTCCCGGGTCTGAACGAATATTTCGAAGACAATACCCATATGGATTGCTGCGAAGAGGAGGGTACAACCCTCTGGCAGCACACCCGCATGGCTCTTTATACCCTGCTGAAAGAACATCCCCATGCCGACACAGTTTCCAAATTGGCCGTCCTGATGACTGACATTGCCGACAAGGCTGGCATCAGCCACACCCAGGAACTGCTCCACGGTGCCCTTATCGGCAAGGAAAAGGCAAGCAGCGTGCTCTACACCATCCAGTGTTACCAGCGGTTCCGCTCTTTCTATGGAGAAAACCAGACCTACCTCGGGAAAAACCGAACGCTCCCCCATTTCATCAAAGGTCTCAACAGTAATAAAACGGAATTCCGGCGCATCGTCAGGGCCATGAACAGTGGACTCCGGCCGGAACTGCGGCTCCCCTACAACATCTTCTACGACAACGCAAAACTCCCCGAGAGCAGAAACGACAGTTCAACCCGTCGGAAGAAGATGCCGGCTCTACATGAGGCTGTACATGAACCCCTGCCCCTCTCCGAGGCTCAGAAACTTCGCAATCACAAACGTAACCTGAAACGCAAGGAACAGCGTCGCCGTGCCAAGGCAAAACGCAGGGCAGCGAACCAAAACAAAGAACCACAGGATTAACCCGTGGTCCTTTTACTTTTATTCTATATATTCCGACTCCCCCCTCGTCTTCTCCCTCCTTTCAAGAAGGGGTGGGGTGAATCGTTATTCGCTCATAATCGGCTTGTGCACTGCCACCACCGCCCAATGGTTCCGGCTCTTGCTGTACCCGAACTCAAAACCCAGGCGTTCCGCCTTGGCCCGGATCAGCGGTATGTCTTCTTCAAAGAATCCGCTCATAAGCAGGACTCCGTCATATTTCAGCACACGCCCGTAAGTCTCCATGTCGGCAATCAGCACATTGCGGTTGATATTAGCCACTATCAGGTCATAAGAGCCGTACTCCTGCAACAAAGAAGCATCGCCACAGTCCACCGTCACGATTTCGTTCACACCATTCACCATCACATTGTCGGTCGCATTGGCGGCAACCCAGTCGTCGATTTCAATGGCTCTGACACGTTTGGCTCCGCATTTGGCACACAGGATTGCCAGCACTCCCGTGCCGGTGCCCATGTCCAGACAGGTCTTGCCCTTCAGTGGAACTCGAAGTATTTCCTCGAGCAACTGGGCCGTCGTCTCATGGTGACCCGACCCGAACGACATCCGGGGTTCAATCACTATATCATAGCGGCAGGCGGGGATATCGGTAGCCAGCGGAGAATGAACCGCACAGAGTTTGCCGATCACGATGGGCTCTACATTCTGCTGCTCCTCCCACTCCAGATTCCAGTCTTCGGTGGCTACTTCCTGGGCTGTAAACGAACATGTGACGTCCGGTACTGGAAAATCTTCCAGCACTTTCTGTACGCCTGTGGCCGAATACTTGTCCGTCGGACAGTAGGCTAACAGCCCGTCTTTGGCATTCGTGAAACTTTCATACCCCAGTGGCGCAAGCAGCGATGCCAGGATATCGCATGTGGCTTCACTCATCGGCTGTGGATGCAGATGCAGTTCGATATAATTCATAGAGTCGAAGAATTTAGTTTTGTGCTGCAAATTTAATAAAAATTCTCATTTCGGGATACAATTCATCGATAAAAATGACCAATTCATTGATTTTTTTGAAGATTTAGGGTTAAATTTGCGTTTTTGATGTCTGAAAATTAAAAAAAATGCTATCTTTGCACCAACAAATGAAGTTACATACTTTATAAACTTAAAATTAACAGCAACGATGAAAAAGATGATTCTGGCTGCACTCGCAATGGCGGTGTCCTTGCCGGCAGCAACTTTCACTTATGCGCAGTATGATGACGACATCTACTTCAGCAGCAGCAGTAGCGCCGAGAGGTACGAACCCGTCCGGGAGACAGTGATGGAAGAATGGTCCACCAATGCCAACAACGACTGGGACATCGACTCCTACAATCGTCGCTCCACCGATGTGGCCCTCTATTCCGCATCGACTGATGATACCTACACCCAAAGTGTAACGTCCAACAGGCACCAGAACTTCCAGTTCGGTACCGAACAGGACTCTGCCGACGACAATATCATCCACGACACAGTCTATGTGGTTGAAAACTATTATTATACCGACCGCATCCGCCGGTTCCACAATTCCTGGTGCTCCTATCATATCTGGAATCCCTATTGGGATGTCGCCTACTGGGATCCGTTCTACTGGGATTACTGCTACTGGGATCCGTGGTGGTACGTGTCTCCCTCATTCGGGTTCCACTACGGCAGCTGGTACTGGGGTTGGAACTACGGCTACTACACGGGCTGGTACGGCGGCTGGTATTCCCCCTTCTACCGTCCCTTCCCCCACTATTACGGGCCTTACTATGGTGGCGGCCACGGATGGCATTCCCTTCCCAACCAGGGTCCCCGCACCAACAACATGGGCGGCAGCTATGCCCGCAACAACCGTAACGGTGCACGGCGTCCGGACAACCGTCACTACACGGCCGATGCTCGCCGCAGCGGCATCGAGGGCGGCGGGGCTTCCTATTCCACTCGCGGGGCTTCTGCCAACCGCAACAGCAACATGCGGATGAGCAACGACCAGATCTCGCGTAACGCCGGAACCCGCTCCGACAGCCGCAACCTCACCACCGGTGGAACTACCGTTCGCAGTAACCGCGGTGAAAACTACACCCGTTCCGCTGCAACCGTTGCCAACCGGGCCCAGGCCA
>Ga0326514_10002287_pt1 | contig 12219 bp, 8 predicted proteins | sample 3_2548_0518_D_FD_203653 | JGI IMG/M metagenome (GOLD analysis project Ga0326514, IMG submission 203653) | Bovine rumen microbial communities from UC Davis, California, United States - 3_2548_0518 | ecosystem: Host-associated > Mammals > Digestive system > Stomach > Rumen | place: USA: California... | reverse complement strand
AACCGCGACGTAGTGCTCAACTACTCACTGCAGGGCAATAAGATTGAGAGCGGCATGCTTTTCTACGAAGGGCAGGACGAGAACTTCTTCCTCTGCATGGTGCAGCCGCCCAAGCGGGTGGCAAAGGAAGAGATACCGCCGCGTGAGTATATCTTCATCGTAGACGTGTCGGGCTCGATGAATGGTTTCCCGTTGGACCTCACCAAGAAACTGATGCGCAACCTCATTCTGGGGCTGAACCCCACCGACCGCTTCAACGTCATCCTTTTCTCCTTTGCGCAAGAACAGATGAGCCCGCAGTCGGTGACGGCCACCAAAGAGAATGTCGAGAAGGCCATACACTTTATCGACAACCAGCGCGGCTCGGGCAGTACCGAAGTGCTGGGCGCCCTGCAGATGGCTTTCTCCATACCGCGGGCAGACGAGGACGTCAGCCGCTCCTTTGTGATTGTCACCGACGGCTATGTGGATGTGGAACAGCAGTGCTTCGACCTCATTCGTCTCAACAGCGGCGAGACCAATTTCTTTGCCATCGGCATCGGTTCATCGGTCAACCGCTACCTGATAGAGGGCATGGCTTTCTGCGGTGGGGGCGAGCCGCTGATTGTCACCAAGGAGAGCGAGGCTGCTGCCGCGGCCGAGCGTTTCCGCTCCTATATCAGCACCCCGGTCCTCACCCGCATCACGTTCGACGCGGGTCGCTTCCAGGCATACGACATCGAGCCCGTCAGCGTACCCGACATGATGGCCGAACGCCCCATTCTCATCTTTGGCAAGTACAAAGGCAAGCCCCAAGGCACCGTGACCCTGACGGGCAAGGTGGGGCGCAAACCTTTCCGACAGAACTTCGACCTCTCCAAGGCCAAGGCCGAAAAGGACAATTCGGCGTTACGCTACCTCTGGGCGCGCGAGCGTATCAAATACCTTACCTACAGCGAGACCCAGCCATACGAGGAAACCTATGGCGAGGGGGCAAAGAAGATTTTGGCGTTGGGCCTCAAGTATAACCTGATGACCAACTACACCTCCTTTGTTGCCATCGACGAGGAGATTGTGAACAAGGGAGGCAAGCAGACTACCGTGAAACAGGCGGTGCCGCTGCCCGAAGGTGTTTCGGACTATGCCATAGGGGCCGACGTGCCAGTTCTCTCGCTGAGTAAGACGGCCTCGATTGGAGGCATTTATGTAGAAGAGGAGGTTGAAGAAGAGGTCTTTCTTGTGGTAGAGGATGACCCCGAGTTCCCAGGCGGTTTGGATTCGTTGACCCGTTTCATCAAAGCCCACCTCCGCTATCCCCAAGAGGCTCTGGAGAAAGGCATTGAGGGTCGAGTGTATGTGACTTTCACGATTGAGGAAGACGGCTCGGTGAGCAACGTGCGGCTGCTGCGCGACATTGGCGGCGGCTGCGGCGCGGAAGCCGTCCGGGTGGTGAAACTGATGCCCAAGTGGAAGCCCGGCCGTCAGCGTGGCAAGGCGGTTCGCACCCAATTTAACCTGCCTGTCCAGTTCGTGATTCCTAAAGACAAATGATGCCGCACGGGATCCAGTGGCTCTTGGGGGCAGTGCTGCTGGCCTGCTGCATGGCCTGCAAGGGTGGGGGAGAACCTGCCCCACCCCCTGTGGACAGCGTGGCCGACACAGTCCCCATCGCCGAGGAGCCAGCGCCACGCGCCTCCGTCACCTTCATTTTAGGCGAGGACCACTCGCAGTACAACCAGTACTATACTTTGGCCAACCATTACTACCGCCTCAGTTCCACCGAGCGGACCGAGGCGGTGGTGACGGGCCTCACCTCGCTGCAGGAGGTGTTGCGCTACCTACAGAAGCACCCGCCAGCCAATGGCCGTCCCTATGGCCTTATCAACCTGGTGAGTCACGGAAACGAGTTTGTCGACATGGCAATGACCGTCCGCCGTGGCGGCGAGCGCACCTCGGCGCAGCGCTTGCGTGAGGCTCTGCGGCTGCATCGGCTGCCTGTGCTGGACAGCGCACTGGTGGACAGCCTTACGGTTGTCTTCCTCCACGGCTGTGCGGTGGGGCGCAATCAGGAACTATTGAACCAACTGGCAAAGGCCTTCGAGGGCGGAAAGGGCGTGACGGTCAAGGCCGCTAAGCATTTTGAGTACTATGCCTACCTGGCGGCCAATAGGAATCCCCAATCCATCCGCCATTACTATGCACGGGTGTGGTATGCTTTCTACCATCCCGACTCGGCCATGACCGAAAACGACTATGTGCGGCAGCTCAACCGTCGCTACCCTCACGACCGGGTACGTTGGCGCAAGGGGCTGCGGTGCCGTTTCCAGCAGAATCCGGCCGATTGCTATCACTACAGTTTCGAGGTTCCCTGCACATGGGATGAGGTTTTCGAATCTCCAAGCGAAATGCCCATGGTGGGCTCGCGCAGCCTCCGGAAGCAATGGATTGAGACGCATGATGACTTCCGCCAACTGATGGCGCAGTCGCAGGTGCCGGAGGAATATTTCCAGGTAAAGTTCTTTCGCCGCACCTATCTAGTGTCCGACGACAGCACCGCCCTCGGACTGCATGTGCGCGCCAAGGCGGGCGTAATCTGTCTCATTCAGCCCCTCACCGTCAGCGACTCGTCGGGTTGCAACTATCTGCCTTTCGAGCCTGACCCATCCGACACCACTGTCTTTGCCTTTGCTCGGCTGCCTTAGGGGTGCTGCGGTCTACCACAAAGCTTTCGCCCAGCGGAAATTCTCTTTGCCCGCACCCATCTCAAAGTAGTAGCAGAAAATGCCCAAGTCTATCTTGGCGTAAGGCGAGAGGCCGGCCTTGGCCTCCACAGTGCCATCGGCAAGGAGGCGGAAGGTGACTCGGAACTGATTGAGTGCCGAGGGGGCAAGCAGCACGGCGTCGATGCCGCGGCGGAACCATTCGGGCGCCTGGTCGTAGTCAGGGGCAATCCTGGTGGTCGCCTTCATGGGATGCTGCTGGCCTTGGGTGGCGCCATGGCCGATGCACATCACGCCCTTGATGGCCTCGTCGGGGCCAATGAGCATATTCTCGGTACGGCTATAGGTTAGTCCCACCCAGCAGGTGTTTAGCCCCATCATCTGAGCCGAAAGACACAGTTCGGCACCATAGTAGCCCAGTCGTTGGCTAAGGGTGGGCTGTTTTTTGCCCACAAGGGCGATGAGGTTCTCCACGCCGCTGAATTTGCCGTAGTGGGCCAGCCTTCCGTTGAAGGCCTTGGGGTCGTCCAGCACCAGCTGCAGGTGCAGGTCGGCCTGGCGGTTGATTTCGGCAATGCGGTTGTTTAGTTGCATCTTCTGCTCCTCCGTGAGGGGCTTTTGCAAATACTGCCGCACAGAGTGGCGGGCTTGTATGGCATCTTGAATTGTCATGTCGTTTGATATTTATTCCAAGGTGCAAAGATACTATTTTTTTGTAAAGCCATGAATATTTTTTCTCCACAGGGTTGTCTTCTACACTCTTATTAGGGAGGATGAAAATATTGGATTGGAGAGATAGAGCACTGTAGAATAGAGGCTTAGTATTCTTCCTTCTGCAATGAAAATGTTAAATGCTTGTTAATTTTCAAAGGGATGGTTTGTTAAATTTTTTTTCTTAGTACTTTTGCATTGATTTTATTATAAAATATTGTTGTATAGACACATTTACATGTTCAACCTACAGGATTATATGAGCAACAACATCAGCAACATGATGTTGACCGGCTATAAAAACATGCTCAAGAATCCGCGCGAAGCCCGTTTCATGCTCAAGATGCAGCAAACCTTTAAAAAGTCCGAGCGCCGACGCCAACAGACCGCCCAGGCCGAAGGATTCGAAGTGCCGCCATTTCTTATCTCCAGCATTTCCAACTCCTGCAATCTGCAATGCAAGGGCTGCTATGCTCGTAAAAACGGCATTGCCGCGGACCCAGGCGTCAGCACCCGTCCCACCCTCACCGCCGACCAGTGGAAGCAAATCTTTGAGGAGGCTGCCGCCATTGGCATCAACTTCTCCCTCTTGGTGGGAGGCGAACCCATGATGCGGCGCGACGTGTTGGACAAGGTGGCCGAAGTGAAGGACATGATTTTCCCCGTCTTCACCAACGGCACCCTCATCTCGCCCGTCTCTATCGACTTCTTCCGCAAAAATCTCAACATGGTGCCCGTCATCAGTCTTGAGGGCGATATGCAGGGCACCGACAGCCGTCGGGGCAAAGGCATCTTCGAGCGGATACAGCGTTCCATGGCTATGCTGCATGAAGAAGACATTTTCTACGGCGTCAGCATCACAGTCACCAGCGAAAACCTCCACCAGGTGGCCGGTGACGAATTTGTAGCACAGTTGCGAAAACAGGGCTGCCGACTATTCTTCTATGTCGAGTACGTCCCCATCGATGCGGGCACCGAGCACCTGGCCCTTACCGAGGCCCAACTCGAAGAGCAGGACCACATCAACGACCACCTGCGGCAACTTTTCCCCGACATCATTTTCCTCTCCTTCCCAGGCGACGAGAAATACATGGAGGGCTGCCTGGCTGCCGGCCGCGGATTCTTCCACATAGCCCCCGACGGGGCTGCCGAGCCGTGCCCCTTCTCGCCCTTCAGCGACAGCAACGTCGTCAGCCTCGGGCTGAAAGGAGCCCTCAAGAGCCCACTCTTCCGCAAGTTGCGCGACGTGCGGCTGGTAGGCGGCGAGCATAACGGGGGCTGTGCCCTCTACGAGCATCGCGACGAGGTGGAGCAGCTGCTGCACCAATAGGGAGTTCGCATAAGGCGCTAACTACCAATATCCATTAGATTATTAACCCCAAAACAATAATAAAACATGAGTATAGCAATCCGCTACTTCAGCCGCACCGGCCACATGAAACAGATGGCCGAAGCCGCCGCCTCTGTCCTTGGTCTGGAGGCCCAAACCATTGAACAACCCCTCGACGCCCCCGTGGACGTACTTCTGTTTGGCACAGCCGTCTATGCCGCAGGCGTCGACGGCAAGGTGAAGGACTTCATTGCCCAACTCGACCCAGCCAAAGTGGGCAAAGTCATCTGCTTCAGCTCCTCGGCCATTTTGGAGTCCTCCTATGCCCAAGTCAAGAAACTCCTGGAGGAAAGAGGCATAGCGGTCGACAGCCGAGAGTTCCACTGCCGGGGCCAGCTCACCCTGCTCCACCGCGGCCATCCCGACTCCGCCGACATCGAAAACCTCAAAACCTTCGTAAAGTCGCTCAATCTCTAGTTCGACCAATTGGCCAAACGGGACCGATTAGAATTGCAGTTAGAAAGAAAAAACACAGCCAAAAGCTGTGTTTTTCTTTTAGTAAGTATTTCATTTTATCACATCAATAGTCGAATACAGTTTCGATAGCAAATAGCTAAGACACAAGACAGGCCAAATAAATACGGTAAACTCTGCAATTCTTGTGATTATTAAAAATAAAATATCCGTATTAAAAGTTGTTTTTTCTTACCAATATGGAATAATCTTTGTATCTTTGCATTAGAATAATTTGTAGTACCGTTGACTATAATTTAGACATGAAACGATTAGTAATCAAGAATTTCGGACCAGTTAAAGAGGCCGTATTAGACCTTGATCGTATTGCTGTTATTATTGGCATGCAGAGTTCTGGAAAAAGTTCAATCTTGAAAATGGCATGTTTCTGTTCATGGGTGGAGAAGCGCATACAGCTAGCTCAGTCTGACAAGATGTTTCAGGAGCCAGATGCTTTCCGAAATCTCTTTACTTCCTATTATGGATTAGACGGTTATTTTAAAGCAGATACGATAGTTAAGTATAAATCGTCATACCTTTTTTTCTCATACAATAATCAAGTTTTTTCCTTTGGTCGAACACCAAATATTTGGAGATTCAGGCGACCAAAAATACAATATATTCCATCAGAACGCAACATTGCCTCCTTTATTCCTAAATGGAAGAGAATTCCAGTACGAGACGGCCTGCTCGACTTTCTCTCTGAATGGGATACTGCTCGACAGATTATACCAGTAGAAAATAATATTCTTCAATTAGGTATTACGTATTCGTATGACATTGCTAGCGATACAGATAGTATCATTACAACAGATGGAGGTCCACTTCCATTGTCAGATAGCTCCAGTGGGCTCCAGTCATTGATACCACTGTATGTGCTGGTAGACTACCTCCAACAAGGACATTCAAAACTTACTACAAACAAAGAAAAACTATCATTAGAACAACGTAAAGAACGAGAGTCACTAATATATTCTATATATGAAAAACTTAGTCCAAGTGTTTTGAAAATTAATATTAGGACCAATGAAGTGGAATCACCCAGTTCGGAAGTGGTTATAGATGGTAAGACTTATAGATTCTTTAGCGAAAGAAAAGCCGTACTTTTCAAGAAAAGATACGAAAGATTCCTTTACGCTGACCACTTCGAATTGTTCCTCGAAGAACCAGAACAAAATCTGTACCCTCCCACCCAATGCCAGCTAGTAGGCTGGCTGGTTGATATGGTGTTTGATTCGGATAATAAAAACACCCTCCTTGTTTCAACGCATAGTCCCTATATTCTCAATGAGATGTGCAAGTTATATCGGGAAGGGATGAATCTTTACTTTACTCATAAGGATGAAACCGACCCAGCACTATACTCGCTAAGAAAACTAACAGACAAGGAGGTGAACGAGGCATATACATCAGGCACCGATTTGTTCTTTAATAGTGAGGCATTTGTATGAGCGCCTATTGTGGATTTATCATACCCGAATGCTATATTGACACTAGGCTGACCCAATTCCTCCTCAAAAGAAGGGTTAACCATCAGCATAGTTGCAATAATGTCGTTAAGGTCATGCGAACAAATTATGACGATGACTTCGCGGTTGGTATAATTGACAATGATAAGGCAGAGGTCGCATATCTGCAAGAGTTTCAAAAAATAGGACAAACCAAGCATTTAAAATACTATATACACAATCAGAGGAAACAATTTATTATTACCGTTTCTCCAGCAATGGATGGGTTCGTTATGGATTGTGCCAAAGAGATGCAGCAACCTCTTAGTACTTTTGGCTTGCCAGAGAGACTTAAAGATTTTACCCATATTACAAAGGATAATGGTATTCTCAAGGACAATCGAATAACATGTTTGCTTACCGCTATCCAGAATCATGGTGAAATTGTAGTGCTTAAAAGTGTATTAGAGTACCTTCTGCAATCGAGGTATAATGCTTCAAGCGAAGAAATAAAAGCATTGATTCGTTAGCAAGGCTTTTTTTTGTCAAGTGGTCGGTTTTTTTCTATAGTGTCATGGGAAATCCAAAGCGAATATCATTTTTGGAGTGCAGTCATCCATGCAATAATCATTCATCGAAAAAATATAAAAGAGGCAAATGCATTATTGCAACTTGCCTCTTTTTTAGTAGCGGGGGCTGGATTCGAACCAACGACCTCCGGGTTATGAGCCCGACGAGCTACCACTGCTCTACCCCGCAATGCTTAATTCTTCTGTCGAATTCGGTTGCAAAAGTACTAACTTTTTCCGACATGGCAAACTTTTTTTCCTGTCAAAAGTGCACTTTAACATAAGGCACAATCATTCTCAGTGCCTTATAACAAAACTTTAACAAATATATTGTTACTATTTCTGCCCATCAAAATGCGCCAACAGACCTTTGGAGAACATTTTTTTCACCCTTTTCGGTCTCTATGCTGAGCAATTGATAGGCTTTTTCTGTATATCGTATTCATTATTAGATAATAAGGGGACTTTTGTAACGGTTTGCCTACCATGGCTGCGGGTTATGGGTGGCTTCGCCATTTCTTGTATACATCCTCTATAGATGCTCTATAGTTCCTCGTAGCGAGCATCCAAGAACAATAGTCTATCGCCCCCTTGGCGGAGAAGGTAAGAGAGGGGCTACTGGAGCGGCGGAAAGTGTGTGAGGCACAGCCGCTAACGTGGCCATGCTGTGGTAGGAGGCGAATGAGGGTTAGGGCGGGGTATGATGGAATGAGGGAGCGCTGCTATGGGCGGAGGGTGATGCGGCGGAAGGCGTTTCTTTTTTGAGGCGGTGGCACAATATTTCGCATCAGACGGCGTTATGCCTTCTGAATTTGAAGAAATAAAATAACATCCTATGGACGCTATCACCATTCTTTGGGCCGACGACGAGATTGATTTGCTGAAACCCCACATTCTGTTTCTGAAGGAACGCGGCTACGAGGTCGTGGCCGTCACCAGCGGCACCGAAGCGCTCGACGAGTTGGAGGAACACTCCAGCCAGATTGACATTGTGTTTTTGGACGAGAATATGCCCGGTTTGAGCGGCCTAGATACCCTGGGCCAGATAAAGGCCCGCTATCCGCAGGTGCCGGTCATCATGATTACCAAAAGTGAGGAGGAGCATATTATGGATCAGGCCTTGGGTAGTAAAATCAGCGACTACCTGATTAAGCCTGTGAACCCGAACCAGATTCTAATGGCCATCAAGAAGCACACCGACGCCCGCCGCCTGCAGAGCGAGCACTCTACGATGGGCTACCAGCAGCAGTTCCGACAGATTGGCATGGAACTGTCCGGCCCGTTGGACCACGAGGGGTGGAAGCAGCTCTACCGCAAGCTGGTCTACTGGGACCTGGAGCTGAGCAACACCGACGACGAGAACATCCATGAGATTTTTGCCTCGCAGCGGGCTGAGGCCAACCAGTTGTTCTGTAAGTACTACGAGAATAATTATATCGACTGGCTCAACAGCCCCAACTCCGACAAGCCTGTGCTCTCGACCATGGTGCTGCGCGAAAAGCTCTTTCCGCTGCTGCGCGAGGATCGTCCGACGTTTCTGATAGTGATTGACAATTTCCGCTATGACCAGTGGAAATACCTTCAGCCTGCCATCGAGCAGTACCTACACACCGTGGAGGACGACCTCTATTACTCCATACTGCCTACCACCACTCAGTTTGCCCGCAACGCCATGTTCGGCGGCCTGATGCCGTCGGAGATTGAGCGCAAGTATCCCCAATACTGGGTGAACGAGGACCAAGAAGGTTTTAAAAACCAGTACGAGAACGAGTTGCTGGACGAAAACCTGCGCCGCAACGGCTTCAACATTCGCCACAGCTACAGCAAGGTTATCAATGCGCAGTTCGGCCACCGACTGGTGGAGGGTATGGGCAATATGATGAGTAACAAGTTGAATGTGATTATCTATAACTTTGTGGACATGCTCTCACATGCCAGCACCGACTCCAATATCGTGCGCGAGTTGGCCATTGACGAAAAGGCCTACCGCTCGGTGACGTTGAGTTGGTTCGAACATTCGCCGCTGATGGAGGCGCTGCGGTTCTTGAGCGACAAGGACGTGAACGTTGTCATCACCACCGACCACGGCTCGGTGCGCATCGACCGGCCCGTGCGCGTGAAAGGCGACATAAGTGTGAGCGTGAACCTTCGATACAAGCAGGGCCGCCTATTGGACTACAACCCCAAGGAGGTCTTCGAGGTGAAAGAGCCGGCTAAAATCTTCCTTCCGCGCCGCCACATCACCTCGCCTTATATCTTCTGCCACCAGAACGACTTTTTCGCCTACCCCAATAATTACAACCAGTACGTTCAGTACTACACCAACACTTTCCAACATGGCGGGGTGTCGATGGAAGAGGTGCTGATACCGTTTGTCACCCTTAGAAACAAGTAGCCGGCAACACCAGAGAGGAAAGCCATTGGAGACGAAGATGAGGAGATTTGTGCCACTGCTGCTGTTGCTTCTGCCCCTGTGTTCCATGGGGCAGAAGGTTCCCACACGGGCTGAGAAATTCTTGTCGCAATACGAATCGTTTGTGGTGGAGGTGACGGAGCTGCCGTTCGATGCCTTCCACGGCGACACGTTGGTGCGGGTGCAGCGCACAGAGCGACGTTTCCTCCGCCGCTACCGTTGGTTCTACGATAAGCGGCTGTCGATTGAGCAGTTGGAGCAGTTCAACAAGTTGCGTGGCCGCTATCGGCGCAAACTTACCGCCCTTAACAACCGCCGCCGCATGGCTGCGCTGAAAGGGCGGATAGAGGGCTTTTTCTATCGCGACTCCACACGGGCCGACACGGTGGTGCTGGATACGGTGTATATTGAATAGGCTTAAAGGAGTTTTCCTGGGAAATATAGAATTGATTGAAGAATGAAAATAACTGAATACTACCGCCGGTCAAAGATATTGGAGCAGTTGGTCGGCCTGTTGCAGAATGGGGCCAACCGCATACACGTGAGCGGCATGGTAGGCTCGATGCCCGCCGCTGTGGCGGCCGCCTTGGCACTGGAAGAACCCACCCGCGGCCAGCTCTTGGTGGCTGGCAATAAGGAGGAGGCCTATTATCTGCAAAACGACCTCGAAACCTTGCTGGAAGAGACCGATGCGGAGGTGGAACAGAAGCGTGTGCTGCTGTTCCCCTCGTCGTACCGCACAAGCCGCCGACCCGCAGGACCCATGGGGCAGGGACAGAAGGTAGAGGACGACGGCGGCGACCTCTTTGCCACCGACAATGCCAACATAATGCAGCGCAGCGAGGTGGTAAAGCAACTCAGCAGTGGACGGCCTCTGTTGGTGGTGACATACCCCCAGGCGCTGAGTGAGAAGGTGGTGTCCAGCCGCACCCTTACGCGCAACACGCTGCGCGTGTCGAAGGGCGCACGGATGTCGATGGACCATGTGATGGAGGTGCTGCAGGACTATGACTTTGAGCGGGTAGACTTTGTGGTCGAGCCGGGGCAGTTTGCCATCCGCGGCGGTATATTGGACGTTTTTTCCTTTGCCAACGAGCACCCCTACCGCATTGAGTTTTTCGACGACGAAGTCGACTCGTTGCGCACTTTCGACCCCGTGAGCCAGCTCTCGATAAAGCAATATGACCAGATAAGCGTCCTACCCAATATTGAACGCCGGTCGCACGACGTGCTGACGGTGGAGGAGAAAGTGCCGCTGCTGCACTATTTTGGCTCCGACGACATTGTTTGGGTGCAAGGGTTGATGCTGGTGAGCGAGACGCTGGAAACCCTTTTTGCCAACGCGGGGAGCGACGGGCAGTACTATTGCTCTGGAAACGAGTTTATTCGTGGTCTGCTCCGTTGCCGCATTGTTGAGCAGGGCAATAGTAACTATTTTACAAAGGCTGAGCAAATTGCGACCGAAACGCGCCCGCAGCCGTCGTTCCACAAGCAGTTTGACATGCTCATGGATACCTTGGGGCAGTATCGCGACAGGGGCTACAAGATGCTCATCACTATAGCTAACGAGCAGCAGCAGCGCCGACTGGAGAAGGTTTTTGCCACGGCGCAGCCCCAGGTAGACATGTTGGCTATGGCAAAAGGGAAAGGCATAACGATGGCCAGCCCCGCCTATGATGTTGAATTCATGCCCTGCCAACTGAGCCACGGCTTCGTCGACGACGCGGAACGCATCCTTTGCTTTACCGACCACGAAATATTCGAGCGCTATCACAAGTATACGGTGCGCAACTTGAGCGATGCCCATCAGGCCTTGACGCTGAAAGAACTGTTCGAACTGAAGCCGGGCGACTATGTGACCCATATTGATTACGGTGTGGGCCGATTCAGCGGGCTGGAGAAAATTACCACCGGCGGCCACACGCAGGAGGTGATACGCCTGATGTACAAGAATAACGACACGCTGTACATAAGTATTCACGGGCTACATAAAATCAGTCGCTATGTGGGCAAGGAAGGCACCGCGCCCACCCTCAACCGCTTGGGCAGCAACACCTGGCAGGTGCTGAAGCAGAAGACCAAGAAACAGGTGAAGGACATAGCCAAGGACCTCATTGCCCTTTACGCCAAGCGCAAGGCTTCCAAGGGTTTTGCCTTTAGCGCCGACAGCTATTTGCAGGAACAGTTGGAGGCCTCGTTCTTTTACGAAGACACGCCCGACCAATTGAAGGCCACTCAGGAGGTGAAGCACGACATGGAGGATCAGTCGCCGATGGACCGATTGGTGTGTGGCGATGTGGGATTTGGCAAGACCGAAGTGGCCATACGCGCGGCCTTTAAGGCAGTGTGCGACTCAAAGCAGGTGGCCGTGCTAGTGCCCAACACCATTCTGGCTTTCCAGCACTATAACACCTTCTGCGACCGACTGAAGGGGTTGCCGGTGAATATTGACTATTTGAACCGTTTCCGCACGGCTAAGGATAAGAAAGAGATTTACAAGCGTGTGGAGGAAGGGAAGATAGACATACTTATCGGT
>Ga0326514_10002286_pt1 | contig 12229 bp, 12 predicted proteins | sample 3_2548_0518_D_FD_203653 | JGI IMG/M metagenome (GOLD analysis project Ga0326514, IMG submission 203653) | Bovine rumen microbial communities from UC Davis, California, United States - 3_2548_0518 | ecosystem: Host-associated > Mammals > Digestive system > Stomach > Rumen | place: USA... | reverse complement strand
TTGCAATATATTCCAAAAAGAAATGACAGGGAGTTTTTACGCTCCCTGTCACCCCAACAAAACACAACACTTTCAACAACGGAAAGCGTGCAAACTGATTATATCATGGATTGTCCAAAGCAACTAAAAATTTTTACGAAAATTTTAGCAGATTAGTTTAGTCAATTTTCGTTGTTGGTTGGATATATAACAACGTCAAAAGCGTTTTCGAGATAAGCGCACAAAAGTATTTCGGCTAACATTCTTTTCTTTTCATCCTCTTCTAATGTAGCACGCAAGTTTAGATTTTCGGCTGCTTCGTGGCATTTATCGCCAACAATCAATATTTCCCTGTAATAAGATCCTGAACAAATCACAAACGGAACATTAACACGGTTCACGATTGCGGTTAATTGCATCTGCTCATCGTCTATTTCTTTGAGTCCTGATTGTGTTGGCAATCCGTATTCGTTCGGGTTGCTCTTCTCTTGAAAACATATTTCATACCCTAAAACGTCTACTATCTCCATAACTTCACTAAAGCGAATAGTATTACGCATGAGTTTATTAGTCATGTTTTGGGGGCTTGTTGTGTTTTCTGGATGTTTGGCATTTATCAATTCTATTACATGCACAAGCGTTTCATTTTGTTCTTTCAAGAACTTTTTAAGAACTTCTCTTGCATCATATTCTTTCATAATATAACCCTCTTTCAATGGATCTTTTGACGATTATAACATTTTACAAGCAAAAACACAAAGTAGAGTGATACTTTCGGTTGATTATTCTGAAACGTTTCATAGTGTTGCGTTTGTTATCAAGATATATCTAATAGGTTACAAAGTGTAATTTTGTGTTGACATAATAAACTTACAAGTGTTATAGTGATAGTGCGAATATCTATGTCGTTATTTTGTGATGGGATTATATCAATAGTGCATCACGGAAAGGAGAAAGCCAAAAATGAAAAACCCCAACAAAACATTATCATTTAGCGCAAGAGGACACACGCAGATTCCCCCGAAAGCAGCGGTTAAACGTCTACTCTTGCAAAGGTGAAGTCATGGCGAAAGAAAGCGAAAATGGACGTTTTCGGAAAAAGCGTGTGAACTTTTCCATCGTAAGCAATGAGGTTATCAGGGACGATACCATTAGCCTAAAAGCCAAAGGGTTATATTCACTGATACAGAGTTATATAACGCTTGACGGTTTTACACTTTACAAAGGTTTTTTGAAATCTAAATGCCGTGAAGGAAAGAAGGCTTTCAATTCCGCATGGAATGAATTAAAAGAATCTGGTTATCTTGTTCAATTCCGTATGCAGGAACCCGAAACAAAGAAATTCTTTTATGAATACGAACTTCTCGACCAGAAACAAGCCATAACCCCAAAAGGGGGCAGCGGCTATAACAACCCGATACCCCAAAAGGGATATAACGGGTTAGGGGGTATATCGGTTAGGGAGTATACCGAAAACGGGGAAACTAATAATACTGATAAAAGTAATGCTAATGAGAATAATATCTATCAAGTCATATCTTACGAAGATGTGACCAAACAGATAGACATTTCACAGTTTCCGTTTTCGATGGAAGAACAAGCACGAGAAATTGCTCTTCTTATTACCGATATATACAACCTACCAGATGAAGCAACTATAAGAGTTTCGGGGATAACACGAACGGCAAAAGAAGTAAAAGACCGCTTTCGGCTTCTGGATCATTACCACATCGAATACGTGATAGAAGAAATATCGAAAACGTCAACAACTGTAAGCAACAAGCGCAACTATTTGATTACCGCTATTTATAACGCTCCAACAACGTTATCAACGCACTATCAAATTTTGGTCAATACAGGAATGTAGGAAGGAAGAAACAGGGAAAATGAACGCTAACAGAACTGACATGTTGTTGCTCGTTGCTCTTGCAAGCAACAACGCAGATTCAAAGGGGTACGGATTGACCATAACGGAGATTCTGGAAAATATCACGGCGACAGGATGCACTAAAACCCGAATGACAGTTTATAGACGCATGAAACGGCTACTTGCTAACGGTTATGTCGTTAAAGGCATACTGTCAGACCATGCCGATACATATTGTATTTCTGGCAAGGGAAAAGAACTGTTAGAAGTCGCAGAAAGGAAGGTTCAATAATGAGCATTGGCAAGTATTACACATGTGTAGTTATCAGAATAGACGCTTTTGAAAGCACTATCATTGATGAAAAGCATTTTTCAACTTTTGACGAAGCAGCCGAATACAAAAGGACTCTTGAAACGGGTCTTGTTTGTGTCATAGCAGAAATCTAAAGAAGGGAGTGCAAGACATGAATCTGAAAGAAAAGACTCTCTTTATCGGTTTGGGAAACTGCGGTTGTAAAATCACTAATCTGTTTGCGGACATGGGTTATACCTGCATATTTGCCAATGGATCAAGTCAAGATTTGAAGGTATTAGGCAATCAGAAGGGCATTTACAAATTAAACGGCTATGACGGGTTCGGGGGGCACAGAGAAAAAGCAATGCAATGCTTATGTGAGAACGAAGCCTTCACCGATGCATTAGAAGATATTCCGCAAAGCATAATCTTCATAATATATGCTTCTGGCGGTTCCACGGGTTCGGGGCTTTCGTCCGTGGTAGCGCAGTATCTTATAGATACTTATGACGGAGCAAAAACGATTTGCATGTGTCCTGTTCTTCCGAACGTTGGAGAAGACACTAACAAGTTGTGGAATGCCTATCAGGTAGGAGCAGAACTATCGGAGATGTACGAGATAGGAGCAACGTTTTTCATTGACAACAATTCAGGGGACAATCTCCGACAAATCAACCGAACTTTTGCGAAAGTGTTAAATGCATTTCTGACTAATGACGCATGGTCAGATACTAACAATTTTGACGAGTCAGAACGTTTAGAACTGTTATCTGAATCGGGGGCAATGGTCATAAGTCAATCAGATAGACAATACAAGATAGTTGACGACCTCTTGCATAATACGGTTTTTGCTCCATTAGAGCATGATAACGTTGTGGGAAAGTTCGGCATTATCCACGGGGGCAAAAGATCAATTAGCAAGGAATCATTGATTGCGGAAATTGGCAAGCCGTTTAACATCTTCGAAGGATACGGCAAGGGTTCAACGTTAGTCGCTATGTCGGGGTTGACTTTCCCGTTTAGCAGAATAGAACAGTACGGGAAACTTGCGAAATCGGCACAAGATGAACGACAGAGACATTTGAACGCAAGGAAACAACATGTTCTCCCGAAACTTGATTTATCTACGACTCTTACAAAAGCAACGGTTCAGGACAAGCCGAAAACAAGGGTTTCGGGGCGAGACGCACTAATGCAGATGCGCAAGAGAATGAACGCTTAATTTACGGTTTCAATGCGCTATCTGGTTTTATCACTGGATAGCGCAAATATAAATATTCATTGCCGATGATGGCAGAAAGGCGAAATTATGACATTTGAAGATTTTGGACTGAATCCAGATTGCAACATTTACAAGGGCAAGACCGCAACGGTCATTGAAACCGGCATTGAAAAATGCATCGAATATGCAAGAGAAACGGCTAAAAACAATAGCGTGGTATTCATCGTGGACATCGTAGGCAATACAGTTTGTGTTGTTAAAGATGGTTCTGGCAATGTCTCAAACAGCAATCAATATGTTACTGGCATGTATTACGATTCCAGTACAAGGACTTGCAGAAAGTCTAACTGTGAAGCAATAGGCGAATGGATGTCGCATCGTGTGCACAAATACGATGTTGAAAGCTATGGTGTTATTATCGAAAATCCTATTGGATGCTTTCATGTATTGAAATAATGTTGTTCCGCTGACATAACGGCGTGACGGTGAGGAAGAAGGTTCTATGTTTAGTAAAGAGGAAATGCAGCAGGAACGAGAAAAAGCTATGCGTCTTCATGGGATTACAAACCCTGACGCAACCGATGAGGAAATCAGGGATTGCGTTTATAAGAATCTGATTATCCCTTCTTATGAAGAGTTTAAGAAAAGGCTTTTCGATGAAATCAAAGAAATCGGTATCGAAGATGACAAGGAATATATAGAAGATGTTTTCGACCCTGAAAGTGATTTGTACGAATATTCACATTTTCCTGATGATTTGTTCTATCACATCAATCAATCCGATTTCAGTTTGCGTATTTATTCTATAGGCGACCACCTCTTTGATTTCGTTTTTGATTTGATTGCGGAATATAATATGTTATGGGCTTATGGTTACGAAGCACACGACATAAGCGACAATATGCCGTTAGAGTTAGACTACAAACGCCCAGAAACAGTTTCACTTAAATATTGGGATCGGCTCTATAAAGATGATATTCGGGAACTTAAAGACCTTATCATGTCTTTGGCACAGGAATATGAAGAATAAAGGAAGGATACAACATTATGAAAGATAAGTTTTTCGCTTTTTATGAGGGAGATAGTTTCGGAGAAGTCGCAGTTTTCAACACAGAAAAAGAACGTGATACGTGGGTTGCGAACGAAATTGATTTTTTTAGAAGTCCTCTTAGCTTTGACGAAGCAGTTGACATTCTTGCTTGCGATCCTGCTAAAGCAATACAAAGAGAAGATATTATTTATGATGGGGTTATCTGGTTATCGGCTCCCCCGATTGAGGACGAGGACGATTTTCTATAACCAGTGATAGAAAGACGGGACTAATATAATACGAGACAAGGGACATGGTAGTTCAACGGCTACTATGTCCCGTTTCTGCTTTATATAGGCTCTCTATCATTAGTGATAGAAGAACAACCTAATATCAAAAGACAAGGAAATATACCAAAAAGCATTTTAAATATACTTCTCTATAACCAGTGATAGAAGAAACGGGGGAAAAATCGAAGATACAGCAAGAGCCAGGTTCTAAAAGTTTATGTGAATTTATGAGGAATTATGAATAACAGAGAAGCGTTCCCACCGACTTATCAAATTTTCTTACATGGTATATAGAAGAGCGTCCCCACCTTTGGCAAACGCTATTAGATGGATATATAGACAGATGTGATATATATAGCTATCACAGGTGATAGCGTGGGACTCGTTAATCAATCGCTGTTATACGGTATGTATATAGCTTCTGTCATACCAGTTAAAAAGTTGCCTTTAGTGGTATACATAGAGACTCACAAGAACGATTGTCCCCATATTTAAAAAGTTGCCTTTAGTGGTATACATAGGGCGAGTCATGACGAGTTCGCAAAATGCCCTTATATGATATATATAAACGTTTTGGCTGTTGGCGTGGGACTTCCTGAAAATCTGCATTATGTGATATACATAGAAGATTTGTCCCCACGGTAAAAAACGTACTTATATGAATATAAAGAGAGTGATTCCGCACTTGTTGGGAATAACCGTTGATATGGTATATATACAAGACTCTTGCTTATGGCAAGGGGATTAATATTTTTTTTATCTTCACTTATTCAGAAGTGCAGATTCTAACATTAAACGAGGTAAAAGAAAAATGGATACAAAGGAAAGAGCAAAAAAATTTGTAAGTGAAATTGGGCTGCCGATAGTCAGATTTGCAAGAGATGTTAATTTATCTCCCGACACTATCCGCAAATGGTTCAGGGGAGACATGCGTTTACGAGACAATCACGTTAAGCGGATAGACGCATTTTTGCGGAAATATAACCAGTAACAATTAAAGGTAAAAGAAATGGAATCAAAAGTGGACATTACCCACAAGGGAGAAAGGATTGATAGGTATTTATAAATATGTCGATAAAGAAACAAACGAAGTAGTTTATGTAGGAAAAGCAGTTAATGTTCAAAAAAGGCATTATGAACATGTATATTCAGGGGATGTTTCGGAATGGTTCGGGGAAACGGGTTATGAAGTATATACGATAGAAACCAAGAACAGAACAGATGCCGACATACTTGAAACGGCTATGATTAGCTATTACAAGCCAAAGTATAACAAATTCAAAATGTATGGTTCGGTTCAAACGATAATAGATTTAGATTCTGTTATGAAAGAGTGGAAATTATACGAACCAAAATATAAAAAGCGTGAACAGATAAAGAAAATATCTGATAGAAAAAAGATGTGTCCAATAGAAGAAGTTGTTGAATATCTGGAATCTTTAAAAGGAAAACATTTGTTTAGAGACCAAAAACAAGAAGTACAACGAAAATTATCCGATTTCGGTTTTAAACATAGACAGTTTGGAATGAAGACTATAAACAAAATATGCTCTGATAATAGTATACCTTTGATGGTTCATTCCTATCAAGAAAACAGAAGCAGAACTAACCACAGAAAAGAATGGTATTGGGTGGTAGAAGATGCACCTACACAAATAGCGTAACTATTAACAGGAAACAAAAAAGATGAAATTCCAAGAATTTGATGCCAAGGAAAGAAACCACAAAATAATAAATAGTCAGCGATGCGCAGGATACTTAATGTTCCACGGATGCCGACTAATCAGAATGGAAATAAGCCATATAGACCCACGGTTTAACATCTTCGTTTTTTACGATGATGCAAAAGTGTCGAGATGGCTTGCACAATTTACCAAAGAAGAGGAATCAAAAGCTAATGCAAAACGAAAAGAAATACATAACCGAGATAATCGGGAACGAGTACCAAAGTTGGAACAATGAAAACATATTCTTTGATTCAGGAACAGGAACAGGGAAAAGCACATTTATATTTGATGTTCTGATACCATACGCCAAAGAAGAAGGAAAGAATGTGTTATTCCTAACCAATAGGAAACCGCTTTATGAAAGTTTCAAGAACAGGATCAAAAAGCACGATAACGCAAAACTTCTTACTTATCAGGGACTACAAGCCAAAATAAACAGAGGGGAAAGTATACCGCATTATGATTATATTTTCGCAGATGAAGCACATTATATAATCAGTGATGCGACTTTCAACGGCTATACAGATGTTAGTTTCGAGTTCCTGACGAACCAACATGATAACGTTGTGATTTATTCCAGTGCGACAATGAAATATTTAATAGCATTACTGGAAGGGCTGCACAAAGTAAAGCAAGACAGAATATACAGTATTGCTAAAGATGCTTCATATATTGACGGAATATACTTCTACGAAAAAGAAGAATTAACAGAACTGATAAACGACATTCAGGAACAGAACCCGAGCGATAGAATAGTCGTTTTTGTCAATTCGACAAAACGTCAAGACGAATTACATGCTATTTATGGTGATAGAGCATATTACATGCGAAGTGCTACAAGGGCAAGAGGAAAATTGCCAAAGTACATTGAAAATGATTGCATCAACGAAAACACTTTTGATAAGCAACTTTTGATTACTACAAAAGTGTTAGATAACGGTATCGACCTGAAAGATATTTCGATAAAGCACATTTTCTGTGAAATCGTAGATTTAGAATCAGCGGTTCAGGCAATCGGACGAAAGCGGTCAATCAGTGAAAACGACCATTGCAATATATACATTGCGGATTATGACAAAGAGCGTGAAATATTAGGGGGCTTTCTTAGTGAATGCCGAAAACATCTTGATTTGTACAGGGAATACAAAGAAGATCCTGAACAATTCATAAGGTCTAACCCCGATTCACGTAACACAATCAGGTTCAACAAGATTTTCTATTCTGAATTATCCAATAGCGGAAACGGAACGTTGAAAGCGAACATGATTGTATATCTGAAATATTTATTTGATGAAGCTACATTAACGAAGATGTTAGCCAAATCGAAAAACGCATACAAGAATGTTCTACTTGATTACATGGGGGACGAATACAGAGCCAAGGTCAAAGAGTTAGAACACATTGTAATTGCAAAGGACAACTTCACAAATTTCATGGAAACGATAAAAGGAAAGAAGTTATTCAAAGAAGACCAGAAAACTTTAAAGCAGAAATTCACAGAGTTGTTAGGTCTGAAAGATAAGCACATGGGACTGCACACGATGAACGGAAAGTTACAAGATTGTAATTATCCATACACAATAACATCTGCCAAAGAATACAAGAGACAACCGAAAGCGAATTATCTTAAAAAGTATTGGATGGTTCAAAGTGTAGGATGCTAAAATGCATCATTTTAGCTATGTGTGATGATTAAATACTGCCTCCTTTTTTCGTCTACCCTTATATATAAGGGTTCGGAAAAAAAAGAGGCACTTTTACATTGTAGTTATGTTTTGGCTATGAATCTTTAAAAAAAATTAATGCATGGATTTTTCGCCACGAACGCAAGTGAGTAAGAAAAATAAACGGCATCATTTGACGTAGTCAAATAGTGTGCCGTTGCTATTTACACTTCGACACCCAACAAAAGTATTTGTTTGTTGTCTCGTGTGCAAAAGAATACAAGCGTATTCTATCAGACCTGTATTTAACGATCTTGTGATATTCACCGAAAACGCTTGCATTTTTTGCAGTAACAAAGATGGATAGACAAGTTATTTCTATTAAGAAGCCAATAAGCAAAACATAATTAGTTTCTGGAATATGCCGAATCGGGCTATGATACCGCTGTTTTGTGTTTGGCAGAAGATAGAAAAATACTATGGTAGTTTTTTGCAACGGAGCAAAAGCGAAGTTGGAAAAAGAACGGCATCTGTTGGATGTAAGACAACAGTGTGCCGTTGCTGACATTAAGACCGCAAGCAACGGAAATATATATAAATAGTTACGGTTCTGGCTAATGCTAAATTGTTTTGCACGCAGCTGCAAGAACACAGACCAACGCAAAAAGGTATTTTTGCGATTATGCGAATACTCTTCGCTTTTTCGCATTGGCTTAGAAATTGCCAACAACAGAAAATATATCTGTATCGGGGATTATTACGGGTTGCGCACTCATAGAAGTTTTTTCGCTTTGGCAATATATACGTTTTGAATTATCTATTGCCAACAAGAAAAAATGGACACTTTGAACGGAAATTAGAACGAGGTCTTGTGTCCGCTGTTACTGCACATATTTATTAATTTTTGTGCTTTGGCTTTCCGATAGCCAACACAAAAAAAATGTCTTTATCGGAGATTACAACATTTTTAATTAGGGGGAAAAGAAACATGAAAATTAGAACTTATGAGATTTACAAGTTAGATATTAATAGACTTGCGAAAGTTGACGGGAAAAAGATTAAGGTTTTGCCGTTGGCTATTTCAAAAGAAGAAGCACTTCTTAACGGGGAACTTATCAGAGTTCAAGAAAGTCAAATGATTCGTGTAATCTGCGAGTATTTTTCGGGTCAAACGATTGACATGTCGCAGATTATTGTCAATGTCCACGTTCCAACGGAATTGAAGACCACGGGGGAAAAGATGTATTTAGAATGTGCGGAACAGGGTATTACCATCAACGGAAACCATTATAAACGGTTTGCATCTGGTTCGGGTCAAATCAGGAACAATACTGTTACTTTTATGCGAGATGATATAGTCGAGCCAATAACTAAACTGCTTATGTGCGGTCTGGAATTTTCGGACTTTGGCAACGACTTTAGTTCTGCTAAGTTCAACGCTTACTATTCACTTTCTTCCTCCGGTACGCATCTGTTACCAGATTCATTGACACCGAATGTTTGTGTCGTTGACGACTATGAAGCTATAAGACCTCATGACGTTGTGAACTATGTTACAGAACGTGAAGTTGATTATATTGTTCTTCCGACAGGTGATTATATACTTTCTGCAAATGATCCTGCTTTCGTTATGGAAAACGGAAAAGCCACACGAAAAAGTGATGGTTCAGTTTTCGTTGTACGGCATGGAATCAAGAAAGATATTTCACAACAACATTATGACGAAATCGGAAATTCCCCTTGTCTTAACTCGTTTGACGGACAAGGTTTAATGAGTCCTGATTGGAGCATGAAAGTTAGTGAATATTTGGGTTTTGGCTATTGTGCATCTGAAATGATTGTTCGTGCTCCGTGGGTTAAGGGGCTGTTAGCAACGGTTGATTTTAAGAGATGGTTTGCCGAACATGGTATTTCTGAAATTCGAGACAGTTTCGGGAAACTGCGCAAGGTCGCAGAATTAGACGTTATCATTAGCAAGTCACAATTTAAAATGCACAAGATATATGCGAAGAAAGTTCAGGGAACAAATATTAATGCATGGGACTTTCACGTTAGTTGTATGTTGGCGAATGGTCTTCATTGGGGAGTGGTAAAACCTAATAAACCCGATGATTATGAAAAGACGCTTAATTACCAGTATATTGAAGCGTTGGACATTGACGGTTCGGACATCGATAGACTTTGCAAGAGAACGAAGGAATATTTGGAATCTCTCAATTCTGGCGATATAAGAGAAGTTTACAAAAACCTGATTAAAGCGGATTCAGATTATGAAGATAATAACGGGGACGATTCAGAGGAAAAGCACAAGCCACGGTATGAAGTCGCACTTAATGCCAATAAGGAATTAATCAACGACAAATATATTCGCTCCCTTATTCTTCAAGAATGTGAGAATAAGCTAAATGCAGCGAAGTTAGGAAAGATTATAGTTCGGGGGAATTATCAATTCTGTGTTAGTGATCCAATAGCGCAGTTACAACACATTGCGAAAAATCATTGTAATTATGATATTGATGTTGTTGGCGTTGTTCCTTCTGGACATGTTTATTCTAATTATTGGAAGAGCCAGGTTGATAACAAAGGGACTATTACTCTTCTTCGTTCTCCTCTGATTGACAGAAACGAGATAGCAAAACGGCAAATTATAGACCATGAAGAAGATTATTTTCAATATCTTCGTTCGGGGCTTGTTATATCTATTCACGACTTGACCGCTTTACAATTATCTGGGAGCGATTTTGATGGAGACATTTATTTTTCAACAAATGATTCTGTCGTTGCAAAAGGTGCTTTTGATTTTGGAGTTGCTAAACCTCTGTATTATGAATTAGGTGTAACTTCGTTGGTTGGCGAGATAAACAACGAAAACTTGTCTTTAGCGGATGTTAGAGGACTTAACAGCGGTGTAGGTACAATTTCAAATAAAGCAACTTGTTTATATGCTCTTTTGAAGGAATGCCGAAAGAACAGCGCAGATTATAAGAAAATCGAGAACGAAATTATTGCTTTAGGTCAGATTGTCGGCATGGAAATAGACAGGATAAAGACAGGAATCAAGCCGACATTCCCTCTTGAATGGAAACGCTTGCAAGTCATTTGGTCCAAGGGCGATATATACGAAGATGATTATATGCTTACTTGCGAGGACGAAGCAGCAGGAATCTACAAGCACAACTCTTTTGTCCCTGATGTGAAACCGTACTTCATGCGTTACAACTACAAATACCTTGACGATGACATTAGAAAACTTCGTCATGTAGCAAATCAGAATGCAGTTATCAATTTCGGTATGAAACTTGATGAACTTGAAACCTTGTGTAAATCGGGGGACGCAACAGAAGACATGCAAGTGCTTTATGGTGTTTATAAGAAGGCATATCCCGTGAATGATTCAGATTGTGTTGTGAATCGGATTTCACACACTTTCGAGAAATTACAATTAGACCTGCAACGGAAAATTACAAGCGAAGGAACGAACATGTTGCAATCGTTTGTTTCTGGCAATGATATAGACGCTAATACACTTGTGCAGGTAAACCAGATTTATCAAAGCTATAAACGGTTCTTGCGGATACAAGCCAAAAGAATAAACGCAAGTAGCAAAGAGAACATAAAAAACAAGATCCTGTCAACCGCTAAGATTAACGAGTCAATGCGGAAACATTGCCAGCACAAATTAAAAAACATCTGCGAAACGAATCAATGCATGTTTGACGCTTTAGTGTCCGTTTCCAGATGCGACAATAAAGCAATCTGGGATTTAATGGGGGATTCTATTGTTACGATTATTAGGGGGAAATAATAAATGATAATCTTTGATTACAAGAAATATTTGAAGGATGTTAAAAGGGATGGTATTAAAGCAACAGACCCATTTGCTAATAGTAAAATCGACATGCTATTAACTGATTTGGTGTTTAATTCCACGTACTCAAAAAATAGCATTATAACTAAGGTGCGAAAAGTCGCAGATGATTATTATAACGGGTTGCCCGATGAACTTGTTATACAAGAGTTGACGGACTCTTACAAGCGGATAAAGGACAAGGGAGCAACCACGCAAGAAGAAAAGAAGGTTCTAACCCTGTATAAGTCCGAAATGGAAACGATTGCACAGTTGCCAGATGAAAAACTGCAACGGCTTCTTTTTGC
>Ga0326514_10002285_pt1 | contig 12231 bp, 30 predicted proteins | sample 3_2548_0518_D_FD_203653 | JGI IMG/M metagenome (GOLD analysis project Ga0326514, IMG submission 203653) | Bovine rumen microbial communities from UC Davis, California, United States - 3_2548_0518 | ecosystem: Host-associated > Mammals > Digestive system > Stomach > Rumen | place: USA... | reverse complement strand
TGGGTATGTAATCTTACTCCATCGCTCGTAAAGCTCAGAGAACGTGATTTTTGCGGTGTTAAAGTCATACGGCTCTTTGTTGTAATCTGCGAGGGCGATCATTGCGTCTTTGCGAGTCTGATAGTAGCCGATGATTTCATAAATCGGATAAGCTCGATCATCGTAGCCGACAGTCTTTCTGACGGCGAACGGTTTACGTCTGTTTCCAGACAGCTTAACGACGGAGCCGTAGCCGTTTGGATTCCTATAGTTTGCCATAACATGTCCTTTCTGCTGTTGCCGCAGCAGTTTATTTGTCCAATAACGTTAGCACGCGAGCAAACAGCTCGTTGCGCTCTTTCATTATGTCATGAATCATGTTGTCTTTTTCGTCCATGCGACGATCTTTCTTCTCAATCTGTTCGAGCAAGAACGTGACACGAGCTTCGAGATGTTCTTTCAGTTCATGCAGTCGCGCAATCTCTTCGTTCTGCACATGGATGACGCTCTTGAGTCCTTCAATTTCGGTTGCATACGGTGAATCGCTGGGAATTGGAATATCGACGTTATTGATCAGAACTTCTGCTATAGGCAACAGTGTCGACTCGTAATTGAACGAATCGTTCCACTCGCTGCCGTCAGCGAAGACACGACGCAGAGTTGTCAAAGAGACAGACTTGCCGTTCTTTTCAAGCATTTCCATCAGACGTGGAAACGTGATTTCCTTTTCACGTTTCGCGTCTTTGAGCTGTTTGATGAGCTGCTGCGTGCTTGTTAATTCCATTACATTATCTCCACACAAATTATTATTGGCGCGAAAAGCACCAGAAGTGGATGGCGTAGAGTCCAAAACTAACACTCCTTTTTCTAAAACTGGAACTTGAGTAGTGTGTTGTGTTCGGTTAATATCTAACCATCCCAAGCGGTTCGGGGCTGGTCAGCAGCTTGGCGGCTCGGTTGGCTGGCCCCGATTTAATTAGCACTGTCCGTTATTTCGGACAGTCTTTCTTGTAAGCTTAGATTATCCTGACAAGAGAAAAGAGTACAAGTTATTTTCCGAAAAGGAGAAGATGAACAATGACGGATAGAGAAGAGTTTATGAAAATACTGAAAGAGCATCCAGAACTTATTGAGACTGTGCTAATTTTTTTAGAAAAGCTAAAGCGAGAGTCCGATCTTCTTCAGACAGAGACTCGAACAAACTGTCAGCAAGCTTGAGCTGTTCATCTTCTTTACGCTCGACACTATCTGTGTCGGGCGTTTTTTCTTCGCCGTTCAACAGATAGTCGACTGTTACACCGAAGTAGTTTGCGACTTTGTTCGCTTTCACAGCAGACATGCCTTTCAGTCTGCCGCTCTTCAAATCCGTGATAAAGCCGGGACTCAGACCTAAATCTTTTGCAAGACGGTAACCAGTTATGTCTTTTTCGTTACAAAGCTTTGTGATTCTTTCATAAATACTGCTCATAGTGCTTCACCACCTTCAGCAAAATTTGCTAAAGTTACTGATATGAGGTATAAAGCACTTGATTCCTTACTAATTTTCGTTATAATACAAGTGACAGTTCTCAGATCAGTAATGCTTTAGACTCGTGACAAAGCTATAGTATTACAGATTTGCGTAATTGTCAATAACTCAGAAAGGGGGATTGGCATTTTTTATGGTAAAAAACATTACTGACTACGGCATCAGCATCAAAAACAGGCTTACTGAGATGCGTCAGTCGCAGAACTGGCTCATCGAGTCAGTCAGACAGAAGACAGGCTTGTACTTCGACACGTCTTATCTTCACAAAGTCATGACTGGCAAAGAGAAGTCGCAGAAGATCATTTCTGCGATCAACGAGATTCTTGACATCGAGGTAACAGAATGAGCGAACGAATCAAAGTAGCTGACGCAGCAAAGATCATGGGCGTCTCTGAGCAGTTCGTTCGAATCGGGATGCAGCGAGGTCGCTTGCCTATCGGCGAAGCTGTGAAGATGTCCAGCAAGTGGACGTACTATGTGAGTCCGAAACTGTTCTACGAATTCACCGGTATCAAAAAAGAGCCGTCAGCGGCAACTGGCGACTCTAAAGAATCCGCGACTGCGTAAGCAGAAGCAGAAAGGACAAGTAAAGTATACCAAACATGGAAATCAAATTCAATAAGAAAATGCTTCGATGGGAGGTTTTCTCTGACAAGTCTGTCGTGCGACGTGGCAAGAAGCAGCCTGTCTTTGTGAGCGCTAAGTTCACTGACTGCGTTGAGTACGTCGAGAAAGTGAGAGCGTCATGAAGTACATTGCTGTGAGCTTTCTCTTTCTGATGAACAACGAGATCATGTCTCTTCTGACGCTTTCGATTCTCGCTGTTCTATTCGTCACAGACATCTTGAAAGCGAGGTGCTCATCATGACGCAGTGCGAAATGATTCTCAACTACATCGAGCAGCACGGCAGCATCGACGCATGGCGTGCGATGAACGACTTGAAGATCATGCGACTCGCTTCTCGCATTCACGATTTGAAAGAAGCTGGTTTTCAGATCGTCGGAATCATGAACGAGCGCGTTGATCATGACGGCAGCGTGAAACGATGGAAGGTGTATTACATTGATTCAAATAGCAGACGCGCCGTGGGTGCGTGACCCGGAACGATACGCAGATGAATATTGGAAAGTGTACTGCGACGATGACGACGAAGAGGACGAAGACGATGACGAATGGGACGACTGACTACACGCACGCGACTGTCGACATCTTCTTCGAGAACGATCATGTAGCTTGTGCGTATTGCCCGTTGCTTGAGACATATGCGAGAGCACAATGCAGAAAGACTGGCGAATACATCGTCGACACTCGCTACACAGTTGGGCGCTGGTGCCCACTACAAATTGAGGAGGTAAACATTGAATAACTTCAGATTACTTCGCGCAGACGAGATCGATTGCAGAATCGCGCAGATCAAAGAGAACGGTCTTTCGCTTCTGCTCTACAAAGACGCTCGCTGCGACATGAACATTCTCGACGAGACTGTCGGGCCGTACTACTGGATGAGATCGCATTGCAGAGACAACGCGAACTGCATCGTCAGCATCTACGACAAAGACAAGAAAGAGTGGGTGTCGAAAGAAGATACTGGCACTGAGTCGAACACTGAAGCGCAAAAAGGACTCGCTTCTGACTCGTTCAAGCGTGCGTGCTTCAACTGGGGCATCGGCAGAGAGCTTTACACAGCACCGTTCATCTGGATTCCGTCTGACAAGTGCGAAATCAAGAAGAAAGAGTTTCGCGGACAGGAAAAGCTCGTCTGCTTAGACACGTTCGCTGTTGAGAAGATCGCATACAACGACAGACAAGAGATCAGCGGTCTTGCGATCATCAACAGCAAGACGAAAAAGCTTGTTTTCGTCTACGTGAAAGATGAAAGCGCGAATCGTTGACTTCGCGCTGTCGTTCAGCAAGAAGCAGCGCTTGACGCTTGAGCTTGACGCAGACTTCAGAAATCAGTTCGACAAGTATCACGACTGCGACGTTGAAGTCACGATCAAGAAGTACAGCGACAGCAGAACGCTCAAAGCAAATGCGTATCTCTGGGTGCTGATCACTGAGATCGCGAATGTGCTGCGCGAGAGCAAAGAAGACATCTACTTCGACATGCTCAAGCAATACGGTCAAGGCGGTGCTGTCAGCGTCGACGAGCGATTCGAAGCGAACTTCAGACGCACATACAAATACAACGAATATCTCGGCGCTACGTTTCTTAACAGCAAGCTCTTCAAGCACTATCGCTTCTGGGCCGGTTCTTCTGAATACAACAGAGAAGAGTTTTCGATCTTGCTCGACGGCGTAGTAAACGAAGCAAAACAACTCGGTATCGAGACAAAATCAAAAGAAGAAATTCAATCATTATTAAAGGAGTTTGACTTATGAACAACTATCTGACTGTTCTCAACTATATCATTCAGCGTCTCGCAGATATCAGCGACATCTCTGATATCTTTGCTCTCATCGCAGAGCTTCGCATGTCGACGAAAGCGCTCTCGTGCGTGAAATACTATGAAGCTGACGATTTCATCAGCGCTATGTTCGGCACAGTCGAAATGAACGAGAAGGAGGCTGACATCGATGCTTAATCACATTATCGTCAGCGGCAGACTTACGAGAGAGCCAGAGCTGAGAACGACGCAGAGCGGCACATCTGTCACGACGTTCACGCTCGCAGTTGAGCGCGACTTCGGCGACAAGCAGACTGACTTTATCGACTGCGTCGCATGGAAAAGCGCTGCTGAGTTTGTAAGCAAGTATTTTCGCAAAGGTCAGCTCGTCATCGTCTCTGGCAGCTTGCAGTCTCGCAAATGGGAAGATCGCGACAACAACAAGCGCACAAGCTGGGAGATCAACGCAGAGAAAGTCTACTTCGCTGAGAGCAAGCGCAGCGAATCGCAGAGTCAGACATTCACTGACTACGACGACGAGGACGGTGAGATTCCGTTTTGAGCGAAGTCAAATGGATCAAGCTCTCAACAGACATCTTCGACAATCGCAAGATCAGACAGATAGAGAAGATGCCTGACGGCGACGCGATCATCGTGATCTGGCTCAAGCTTCTCATTCTCGCTGGCGACGTAAACGACGGCGGTCTCGTGTATTTCACGAAAGAGATACCGTACACAGAGCAGCTTCTCGCGACGCAGTTCGACAGACCGCTTGCTGTTGTGCAGTTCGCGCTCAAGACGTTCGAACAGTTCAGTATGATCGAGATCGTTGACAATCTGATCTGCGTCTCGAATTGGGAAAAGTATCAGAACGTCGAGAGTCTTGACAGAATCAGAGAGCAGACAAGAAAACGAGTCGCAAAGCATCGAGAGAAAAAGAAAGACGCACTTCTGCCAGAAGCGAGAATTTGCGCATATTGCGGCAAGCCCGGTGACACGATAGATCATATTATTCCGCGCTCAAAGGGTGGACTCGACATTCGTGAAAACGTTGTGCCGTGTTGCTTGTCTTGTAATATGGAAAAGACAAATAGAGACGTTGCTGAGTTTCTGAATGGCAGACTTGTACTCGGTGAGACAGTAGATATTGACGGTATTCAGAAAAACGAAATTCTTCAGCGATATGTCTCGTTTGACTATCAGCAGAATCGGTTCGTTCAGAAAGTAACGCAAAATGTAACGTTACGTAACGCAACAGATATAGAAGAAGAAAAAGAAATAGAAGAAGAGAAAGAAAAGAATAAAACAAAACGCTTCAAAGCGCCGACAGTTGAAGAAGTAGCTGAATACTGTAACGAGCGTCAGAACAGCATTGACGCACAGCACTTCATTGATTACTACGAAGCTCGCGACTGGAAACTTGGAAAAGTCAAAATGAAAGACTGGAAAGCTGCTGTCAGGACATGGGAGAGAAACAATGCAAGCACAAGCAATTCTGCAAGCGCTGAAGATCGCGCAAAGACAAACTGGAACATTCATTACGACTGAAACGCTTGACGAGTATGATCTCGGCGGCATCGATTGCAAAGCGTGCAACAACACAGGCGCAATTGTTTCGCTGCATGACGACGGCACTCTCTACGCTCGCGAATGTGATTGTATGGCGAAGCGCAAATCGCTGCGCAGAATCAGAAAGAGCGGACTTGCAGACTTGATGAGCAGATACACGTTTCATAACTTCGAGACTGACAGCGAGGAAAGATTGCGCATCAAAAAGAAAGCACGCACTTTCTGCGAGACAGAAACAGGCTGGTTCTTCATCTCAGGCAGAAGCGGAAGCGGCAAGAGCCACATCTGCACAGCGATCTGCTCGAAGCTGATCGAAAAGGGTAACGACGTGTATTTCATGCCTTGGCGAGACGAATCGACAAAGCTGAAAGCGTCTGTCACTGATACTGAAGAGTATGACCGACTGATTACAAAACTGAAGACGATTCCTGTTTTGTACATCGACGACTTTCTCAAGGGCAGCGACACAGACGCAGACGTTCGACTCGCATTCGAGATTCTGAATGCGCGGTATATCGACTCGAAGCTGCGCACGATCATTTCAAGCGAGAGAGACATCACTGACATTCTGAGCAGAGACGAAGCGCTCGGCAGCAGAATCTATGAGCGAAGCAAAGGCTTTGTCTTTAAAGCGCCGAACGAAAACTGGAGACTGAGATGAAAAACGAATACGGTGTAACGCTCGACAGTAACGGCTACGCTGCTTCGATACTCACGAATATCGGACAGTGCGCATACTGCGGACGCATGGACAGAGCGTTACAGAGACACGAAGCGTTTCATGGCGCATATCGCAAGAAGAGCAAAGAGCTTGGCTGCTGGCTGCTGCTCTGCAATGTCTGTCATGACGAGCTGCATCACAAGGACGCAGAGATTGACAGAGATATCAAAGAGTACATGCAGCGAAAAGCCATGCAACACTACGGCTGGAGCGTTGACGATTTCCGTCAACGCTTCGGTAAGAACTACTTGGAGGAAGAAGATGAATAAGTATCACGCAAAGTCAGAGATCAAAGAAGGCAAGCGCTTTCACTCTGGCAGAGAAGCGAAACGCTATAAAGAGCTACAGCTTCTCGAACGTCAAGGACTCATCAAAGACTTGCGTCGTCAAGTGCGATATCTGCTGATACCGTCACAGTATGATGATAACGGCAAGATCATCGAGCGCTGCTGCAACTACTACGCAGATTTCGTTTACAAAGACGCGACAAACAAAGTGATCGTCGAAGACTCGAAAGGTTACAAAACACAAGAGTACATCATCAAGCGCAAGCTGATGTTGCAGCTATATGGCATTCGCATCTTAGAGACATGAAGAACACATGCAAAGGCTGCGATAAGCGTCACGCGATGTGTCACAGCACGTGTGAAGAGTATCTGAAATTCAGAGAAGAGAGTCTGAAGCGATACGAAAAAAATCTCAGATTGCGAATCGCGAAAGACTACACGAAAGACGTGATCGACAAGAATGATCACAGACTGAACAGAAAGAAAATATGAAGAAAAGAGTTAACCCGAGAAGAAGACCGGCGACAGAAGCAGATGTGAAGCGAGCAAAAGACGACGCTGTGAAAGAAGCTGTTCACTTGTCGAGCGCGATCTTTCTCACAGTGCTCGTTGACAAGTTCAACGGCTCTGATCACATCGCTGACATCTGGAGCGAAGTCAACAAACTCTCTGAAGAAGTGATCGAGCATCGCGTCTCTGTCGCTGATCTCGTTCACGTTCTCAAAACAGAGTACGACATCATTTTGTAGGAGACTGAAATGATAACGGCAATTGTCATTTTAAGCGGCGTATCGCTCTTTCAGTTGTTCTTGAATGTCTTTCTATACAAAGCATTCAAAATCGCTTGGAAAGCTCTGAAAGAGCAGACAGAAGAGATTATCCCGATCGACTGGGATAAAAAATAACAGCAGAAAGGACAAAGAAAAATGAGCAACAAACGAATCGACGAAAAGCTGTTCGATGAAATCATCACACGACACTTCGCGTATGGTCAGACAGCTCAGTCTGTAGCAGACGCGCTCGGTGTCAGCAGAAAGAGCGTGCTGAACATTTGCAGAGTGTTCAGATACGTTAGAGACAACGAGTTTGACAAGCTCGCGCAGATGATACCGGGCGATAACTCGATGAGCGAAAAGTCAATCAATCTTGCAGCACAGAAGCTTGGAGTGACGGTGCCGAGCAGCGTGCTTGAAGCGTTCGAGCAGCGATCGATTCGCAGAGAGCAGACTGAGCAGAAAGTCGAGCAGAAAGACGAAGTCAAAGAGCAGATCGTCGAGAAGAAGAACGACGCGCTCTACATGATCAAGATTCTCGAAGCACTGAACAAGCAGAACGAGCTTCTTGAGCAGCTCATGGACGTCGTGATTCCGAAGTACGTGAGCGACATGAAAGACAACGTGAACGCGAATGCTGATGTTATCTGCGAACGTCTGAAGAACTGCGAGCAGTCGCTCGACGCGATTCGCTGCAACAGCAGAAAGAGAGGTCTTTAATGAGCGACGTTGTTCTTGAAACTATCAATGCAGAGGGCTATGTGCCCTCTGCTGAAGAAAAGATCGCGTATCTGATGCAGTCTGAAACGATCAATCTTGTATTGAGAGGAAAGTACAAGCCGAAAGAGATAGACAGCGCGATGCGCAACATGAAGAAGCAGATCGAAGAGCTGAAGTATCAGAGCTTTCTCGACAAGAGCGAGATCGTGCGCTTGCGTCGTCAAGTCGAGTTTCTGATCGGTCACGACAACGCAGAGGTGTGAGCGATGGCTGAGTATATCGAGCGTGAGGCGGTGCTTGAAATGCTCAAGCAGGAGTGTTCCCCAATGGTATTTGCGTATCTTACCAATCTGGTGAACGACATCCCCGCCGCCGACGTGCGGCTTGTGGTGAGGGGGAAGTGGATAGACACTGTGCAGAGTTGTCACGATTCGCCTCATGTCAAATGCTCTATGTGTGGCGAATACTACTGGCGGTATTTTAACATATTCAACTTCTGCCCCAACTGCGGAGCTGACATGAGGGAGGAAAGCTGATGTATGACGAGCTTATAAAGCGGCTGAGAAACCGCCGCATCTGTGTTCAGCAGTTAGGAACGCTCAACGACTATCCGCTGTTAGGGGAAGCCGCCAACGCAATAGAGGAACTGTTGCAAAAAACGCAACAATTGCCCCGTTGGATTCCCGTGACGGAGGCTCTGCCGGAGAGCGGCGGCAGCTACATAGTCTATCTTCGATCATTCAAAGGGAAAACTGACCTTGGATATGTGATTGGCAATCTGTCTTACCCAACGGAGATGTACTTCAATAAAGGGCAAATGTTGTGGGTTGGCGAAAACGAAAGCTATAACGCCGTACTCTCTGCCGTAGATACTGAGAACGAGTACCATGTCACCCATTGGATGCCGCTGCCAGAGCCGCCGAAGGAGGAAAGTTATGGCGTTTGAAGATTTAGCTTTTAAGCCTCCTGTTCATGCAATCAGGGTTAAGACTTGTGGTAATGATTGGGTGACTGATTGTGATGCCACGCTGACAGCAGACAATGTCAGAGGATTTGCTCTTGATTCTGAGGGCGTAAAAGTATACAGCCGGGAACGGGATATCCACGGAGATTATGACAACATCTATGTTCCGTATTCGAATCTTGAAGCCTTGGTTTTCTATTTCAATGAGCCGCCAAAGGAGGAAACATGAGCATGGGAGTTTACATCAAGGGCATGGAGATGCCGAAAAGCTGCCGAGATTGTGGCATAGAGCAGGAAGGCTTTTGGTGCGGGGCGCTTGACGGCTATCAAAACACACGATGCTTTACCCACGAGCGCCGCGAAGATTGCCCTCTCGTCCCCGTCCCGCCGCATGGGGATTTGATTGAGCGAAAGACCGCATACGATTCACTTTTGGACGGAATGGTTATGACGGGATATCAGTCAAGGGCGTTAGACTGTATTGCTGAATACCGCGTCCCCACCGTCATCCCGGCAAGCGGGGAGGGCGAGACATGAGTGGAACGTGCTTTGAATGTAAATTCATGCGGCAAAGAACGGGTATAGAACCGTGCGAACATTGCACGAACATCTTTGCAATGACTGGCACTCATCCCAACTTTGAACAACGCAAGCCCCTCACCAACGCCGACCGCATCCGCGCCATGAACGACGAGGAACTGGCTGACGAAATTCTGAGTTGGTTTAACTGGCTCAATGCCGTGGAGTGGAATGATAAACGCATTCTCGACTGGCTGAGACAGGAGGTAAGCGATGCTCTGTAGGGACTGCAAGCACTTTAAAATCGAGTATGAGCCGTACAAGAGCGGCGGTGTGTGCTGGGACACTGGCCTTGCCAAATGCGAGAAGCATGATCTTGTTACTGATTTTATTACGCACAAGAAATTTGAATCGCTGGAATGCGTGGAGGAACAGCATGAGCAAGAAGCAAGACTATCTGCGCTCTGAAATTGAAATCGCCCATCGAAACGCCAAAGCCGCTGATGCGTTAGGCCGCTATGCCGAAGCGTCATGGTGGGAAGAGCGCGGCAAGGAACTGTTAGAAGAATTAAGTAAGGAGCTTGGCTATGACAGTGCTTACGAATAAAGGAGGCTTTGAAGTGAACTTCTTTTCTATCTTCGCAGCCATTGGGCTGCTGGCGCTGGCTGGATTGTGCGGCTACATTTTAGCACTGCTTGAAGAGAAAGTAATGGAGGAGAAAAATGATAAAAGACTCAGGCGAGAGGACTGAATTTGAGACTGGCGCAGTCCGAGACATGCACTCAGGAAAAGGACGGATGGACTTGCTGCCGTGGCACGCGATTATCGAAGTCTCCAAGCACTGCGAGAACGGCGCTCTAAAATACGGCGAACACAACGTAGATCGCGGAATCCCGATGCACAGTCTGATCGACAGCGGCATGAGGCACGCTGCAAAGTTCATCGTCGGCATGGACGACGAGCCGCATCTTGTCGCAGCTTGCTGGAATTTACTGTGGTGTCTCGAAATGCAGCTCACAAAACCTGAGATGATCGACGTGCCGTTTGAAAAAAAGAACTATGAGCGCGTATCTGACGGAAAGGGTGGCTTTTACGTTAGGGTGAAAGAATGAACTACATTAAAGACTGGCTCATTCCTGATCTGAAGAGTCTCGAAGCAAAAAGATCGTCGCTGACGCACATGCGTGAAGAAATCGAAACGCTGAAGCTCGAAGAAACGGCAATCAAAGCGACAGACTACGACAGAATCAACGTCAGTGGCGGCGGTGAGAATCATCAAGAGGAAAAGCTGATTGCAAACATTGCAAAGCGCAGCGAGCTTGAAATGAATCTCGAAGTCACACGTCAGCAAGTCGAAGCGCTTGATCGTCTGCTGTCGGAGCTGCCAAAAGACGAGCGTCTGATTCTCGACAGAATGTTCATTCACAGAGAGCGCAACGCTGCTGAATCTCTCGCAGTCTCTCTCGGCTACGATGTCAGACGCATCTATCAGAAGAAAGACGAAGCGCTGCGCAATCTTGCACGACGAAGATTCGGACAAGTGAGAGAATGACGTGAAGATCGGCTTGATCGACGTTGACGGTCATAATTTTCCGAATCTTGCTCTAATGCGAATATCTGCTTATCACAAAGCTCGTGGAGACGATGTCGAATGGTGGTGGAGCGACTTTATACATTACGACATCGTCTACATGAGCAAGATATTCAGCGACGCTTACAGCAAAGATATACCGGAACCGATGAACGCAGACAAAGTGATAAAAGGCGGCACAGGCTACTGCATCACGCTCGGCGAAGACGGCAAAGAACACTTCGACGAGAGCAAAAACGTTAATCTGCCGCAAGAGATCGAGAGAATGTTTCCAGACTATTCGATCTATCCGCAGTTTGATTTCGCTATTTCTCTCACGTCTCGCGGATGTCCGCGCGGCTGTGCGTTCTGTCACGTAGCAGCAAAAGAAGGCAGATGCAGCAAGCGCGTTGCTTCTGTCAGCGATTTCTGGCGACCTGATCTCGGTAAGGACGAAATACGCATACTTGATCCTAACATAACAGCTTGCAGTGAGAAACGCGAATTGATGCGACAGTACAAAGAGACAGGCGCGATGCTTGACTTCACGCAAGGACTCGACATCAGACTTCTAAACGACGCTGACATCGCAGATATTAACGAGATGCGTTTGCGCACGCTGCACTTTGCGTGGGACAATCCGAAAGACGATCTTGAAGCAAAATTCAGAAACTTCGCGAACGGCTTCAGACGAAAGTCTCGCATCGGCATGGTCTACTGTCTCACGAATTTTGAAGATGTGACAGTCAAAGAGCATATCGAGAGAGCGCTGCATCGAATCTACTTGCTGCGCGACATGGGATATGATCCATACTGTATGATCTACGACAAGCCGCACGCACCGAAAGAGATTCGCGATCTGCAACGCTGGTGCAACAACAAGATCATCTTCAAGTCATGCAAGCGCTTCGAAGACTATCACGGATGAAGAGAGCGAGAAATCGCTCTCTTTTTTATGCACAAATCCAACAAATACCGAAGTCGGTAATTGTGCAGTCCTACGAAATCCTGATTTCAGTAAGGAATCTTCTTTACTATTACTAAAAACAGTAGTACAATGATATTGTAAAAAGACAGTCGCTCATCGAGCGCGAAAGGAGCAGCGTATGACAAGAGAGCAGAGACAAGAAGCGATGAAGCGAATCGAGAAGCTTATCGGAACGAAAGCAGAAGCAAGAGCTTTGTCAGACGATCTCTCAGAGAGAATCAACA
>Ga0326514_10002284_pt1 | contig 12247 bp, 5 predicted proteins | sample 3_2548_0518_D_FD_203653 | JGI IMG/M metagenome (GOLD analysis project Ga0326514, IMG submission 203653) | Bovine rumen microbial communities from UC Davis, California, United States - 3_2548_0518 | ecosystem: Host-associated > Mammals > Digestive system > Stomach > Rumen | place: USA: California... | reverse complement strand
TTACCCATAGGCAGGAAATCGAGTACAGCATTGTTGGCAGACTTGGATTCTTCTTGTTCGTCGTTGAAGTTGTAGTGAACAATGAGTTGCTTATAGTCGTCCAATTGAGCACTCAGATAGTTGGTGATGCCCTGCTTGGGCGAGTCGACGAACTCGGAGAGTGAACCTCGGCGCAGGTCGAGATCGATGCAGATGACTTTGCTACCACGGATGCTGAACGATGAAGCTATGTTACCGCAGATAAAGGTTTTTCCAGAGCCGGGGTTGAAAGATGTGAGCATGATAATCTTGCTTTCTTTCTCGGTATTGGTCATGAATTCCAAGTTGGTGCGTACTACGCGGAACGCCTCGTTGACAATGTCTCGTTTATGATGTCGTACCACAATTTGGTATTCTTTCTCCTTCTTTTCTCCTTTTTGGGGCTTCCACATGGGCAGTTCACCAACGTATGGAATGGTGAGGTTCTCCAAGTCTTTGCGTCCGCGAACCTTGCTGTTCAGATTCTCGCGAATAATGAAGAAAGCTGCAGGGAGAGCGATAGCAATAATGAATGCCATTAAAAGAATCTGATTCCTGTCGGGGGAAGTAGGCATGCTGCTACCCCATGGGGCGGCAATGATGCGGGTGTTATAGGCTGTAAAGGCCTGGCTCAACTCGTTCTCCTCACGCTTCTGAAGGAGGAAGAGGTACAGGCTCTCCTTTACTTTCTGTTGGCGCTCGAACGAGAGCAGTGTGTTCTGTTGCTTAGGTGCTGCAGAAAGCGTGCTTCTTGCTCTGGCATTGGTCGTTTTTACTGTATTTAATTGCGCATTGAGCGTAGCTTGGGCGTTGTCAAGAGATGTGAGGATGGCATTGCGAAGGTTGTTTAGCGTAACGTCAATATCGCCTACAAGCGGGTTCTGCTCACTACTGTTCGACACTAAGTTATTGCGCTGCAGAATGAGCTTGTTGTACTCAGCTATCTGGTTTTCGACTGCAGAACTGCCGATTCCTGTGCTGGCTGGCAGTAGTTGTTTGTCGCGAGTGGGGTCTGCCACATAGTTGCGCACATAGCGTATCATATAGAGTTGGTTGGTAATGTTCTGTTGCTGTTGGTCAGAAGAGGTCTGAATGCCGATGGCCTGTCCAGCCACTTGTTCTACGCTGAACATGGCATTCGAACTTTTGTAAGAAGCAATATCATGTTCTACGCCACCTAACTCTTGTTCAATGACAGCCAAGCGCTCTTTGATAAACTCATTGGTTGACACGCTGACTTGGTTGCGGTTCTTCACCCAGTTCTCATTATAGATACCGACAATAGTCTTTAGGATGTCCTCTGCACGAGGGATGGAATTGTCATTGCAAGTGACGTCGATGATGTTGCGGGTGCCATACTGAAGAGACGCTTGGATGAGACCGCCATAGTGCTGAGCGGCGGCATAGTAGCCGACTCGCTGAACTAAGATTTCGGTTTGCATCTCTTTATTATAATAGATGGTTGGCTTGATAATGATGTTGCCAAAGGGCGACTGGCTCTCCTTGTTTAGCTGAATTTTGTAAAGTGCTTCTGTTTCTTCACCATTGAAAATAATGTCAGAAACTATGACATTTTCAGTACCATCCAAGGTAATTTTGAAACTGGCTGTGGCATTGTCATCTATATCTTTTAACTCCACTTCTACAGGGAGCGAATTGGCATATAGAGGTTCATTACGGAAAAAGCCAGGTTTAAAATAGCTGAAATCAAGATGCAGGCGACGCACCAAGTCGTATACAACGGCAGGAGAATGGATGGCCACAATTTCGTCGGAGATGTTCGACGAGATATTGTTGATACCTAATTCCTCAATGAGCTTAATGTCGTTAGACTTGTCGCCACTGGTTTTTACTAATATAGAAGTGGTACGTGTGTATGTGTTCGGGGTGGTAAGTAGCTTGAGAGTGGCAGCTCCCATGCATACAATTAGAGAAAGAATAAACCAAGGCCAGTGCCGCAGGCAAATCATCAGCATGTCGGAAATGCTGAGAGAGTCCTCGGCTTGTGTGCGACTATTGGCGAGTGTTGTCTTTTTTGTTGCCATAATATATTATTGTACGTATATTACTATTTTACCAGATTCCAGATAAGAAGTCCAACAGACATGACGGATGAAAACATTCCGAACCAGAAGGCGGGCTGATAGGCTGAACTGCCCATGACAGTACTGCTGCGCTTTGCCATATCGTTTGGTTCCACATAGATGATATCGTTCTGTCGGATATAGTAGACTGGTGAGTTATAGATGCTTTCAGCCGATGTCAAGTCAATACGATATGGCACTTGGTTGTTGCCCTCTTGACGCATAACTAACACGTTTTTGCGTAGGCCATTGATGTCTAGTTCGCCCATGGCGATGGCTTCCAATAGTGTGATGCGGTCTTTATTGATTGCTTTTACGCCTGTTCCAGCATTGCCTAACATTGAAAAACTCATGTTGAAGAAAGCTACAGTAACAATAGGATCCTTACACAGACTGTTGCTGATAAGTTGTTCTTGAATCATTTTCTGAACTTCCTCACGAGTTAGTCCTTCAATTCTAATGTTCCCCAATACCGGGAATTCTATGTAGCCTTTATCATTGACTGTATAGGGGGCATAGTTACCGCTCGTCATACTGACACCGCCGTTACGTCCGGCAATGTTGAACAATTCCATCAGTTGTTCATCGCGGCTATGCACGTAGATACTAAGTTTGTCGCCTGGCATGAAGCGAATGTAACCGTCATCCTGGGTTTTGATGGGGACTCTCTCTTTGACGTCCTGCAAATAGGCAATGTCCTGAGGGGTCTTGCATGAAGTAAGCAAGACTATGCTCAGAAAAAACAAGTATAAGAAATTCTTCATAAAATAATCTATGTTTATTCCTATTTATTATGTAATTATTTGTTAATATCTCAATGGTAGGGTAGGGCATATTACCTTACACCTTCTTTCCTTTTCGCATGAGTCTGACGAATTTACGGAGTTTTGCCGACTTGGGATTGGCTGTCCGTATGTATTCCTTGCAGGCATCGCGGTAGTTGGGGTCATCTGTACATATATATAATGCAATCCACAGATAGGCCCGAATATCTGTGGAAGCCTTCGATTCGCTCCGTTTGTTGATTTCAGCCAACAAGCGGAGCACCTCCTCCTTCAAGGAGGCCTCGTCGGTTACGTTTTTGCGTAGACGGGCACAAATCAGCATTAGTGCAGTGAAATGCACCTTAGCTGCAAAGTTCTCGACCTGATAATAACGGTAGCGGCTAAGACGATTCAGAATTTGCAGATCTTTCTTCCGCGTTTCCTTGTCGTTGACTGTGTTGACACGGTGGCTATAGATGGTAAGAATCTTTTCCTGCGTGTACTCTATGAAATCATTGCGGATGGCGTCAGTAGGCTGTCTGTCGAGAATAACGACCTGGTTAGCTTTCACCTCGGACATTTTGATATACATCAATCCTGTGACCAATTCGATAGCCAGCTGAAGATTCAGTTCCCCCTTGGAATGACGTACGCTCACCACCAAAGCCTGATGGCCTGCGAAGGGTCCTTGCTTGATTTCCACACGGTCTTTTGCCTCAATACCGTCAATGGAGGGAATCAGCTCGAAGCGGCCGCGATATTTGACACAATGAGTGAAGAATTCGTTCATCAGCTTCTCAGAGATGGTGGCTGGTTTGTGGGTCATGGTGTCATAGAAGTAGCGTAATCGCACATAGAACGCTTGGTTCCATTTGTCATCGATCAGCTCCTTGATGTCGTCCTCTTTAGCCTTGAGAAAGACAATGCCATTGAATTCCCTATAAGCCTCCTGTCCCGACTCACGACGTCCCTTCAGGAAGTCGTAAGGATAGAAAGACTCTATAATAGGGAACCCCTTATCCAGACGTGCCAAGTTCATAGAGTCAAACCAACTCTTGAACCTGTCCATCTCATGGTGCCTCATAATATACCAAACAGGTTTTTCTACCTTGTCTGTTTTACCTTCAATTTCTGTGTCTGTCGCTGGAGCCATTTAATTCCTCCCCTTGCCTGCACGGCTGATGGCCGTTCAGGCTAATTCGTTAATAATCAGGTGGTTGCTCAATGAAATAATAGGCTTAAAGCCTGCCAAAATCCAAAAGAAGCATTCCTGCCCCCTTCTTTGGCCCATTGTTGAACCTGTCTATACGTATCGGTTCGTCTACTTCGAGATGTTGTTTTTTATTTTGACAATCTAAAAGATAATGACCTCCGAATTTCGGCTGCAAAATTATAAAATTTATATGGAATAATATCAACTTGTGACGGAATTAACATCATTTAATAGAATTAAAAAATTTACATCAAGAACAGTTCCTTGCACATGAGTTAACTCAAATCACCAATCGAGTTAACAAGCGGAAACTCATGCCCTTTTTCACAAGTTTTACTTGGAATGGCAAAGTGTCGTACGAGATGATGTTGCGAAATGTTAAAAAAGGACCAATATTATAATATGGTGGGCATGTTATTAAAAAAAAAAATATACTTTTGCACCCGCTAACTCAAATAGAGTCAGTAATGATAGATTAAAACGATAATAGGATTAAACGCTATATAGTAGAAATATGATTTTCAATTCATTCGAGTTTTTGGCGTTCTTACCAATAGTGTTTTTGCTCTATTGGTTTGTTTTTCGTCGCCGAGGAAGGCAAAACCTACTGATTGTTGTGGCGAGCTACATTTTTTATGGATGGTGGGACTGGCGTTTCCTGTTGCTTATTGCATTTACTTCTTTTTGTAGTTTTGGGAGTGGATTATTTCTTGAGCATTATGAGGGGAAACGACGTATTCAGCAGGTGGTTAGTGCTGGGAATATTTTCTTGAACCTTTTAGTTCTTGGCATCTTCAAATACTATAATTTCTTTATAGAGAATCTTGATGTGTTGTTAGCATCGCTTTTCAACTATCATCTTGATTGGCTATCGATGAAGATTATTTTACCAGTTGGTATCAGTTTCTATACATTCCAGGCCCTTAGTTATACCATTGATGTGTATCAAAAGAAGATACCTGCTACTCATGACATAGTCGAGTTTTTTGCTTACATCAGTTTCTTTCCACAGTTGGTGGCTGGCCCTATTGAGAGAGCAACGAATTTATTGCCACAGTTCCAGAAAGATCGAATGTTTGACTATTCAAAGGCTGTGGATGGCAGTAGGCAAATGTTATGGGGTTTTTTCAAAAAGCTTGTGATTGCCGATAATTGCGCCACTATTGTCAATTCTGAGTGGGTTCATTACTCGGAACTGTCATCTTTTGGCTTACTTATGTTGGGAGTACTATTTACTCTCCAGATATATTGCGATTTTTCAGGTTATTCGGATATTGCCATTGGGTGTGCTCGGTTGTTCGGGTTCAATTTGATGCAAAACTTTAATAACCCATATTTCTCCCGAAGCATCCCCGAGTTTTGGCGCAGATGGCATATATCGCTGACAACATGGTTTCGCGATTACATTTATTTTCCTTTGGGTGGCAGTCGCTGCGAAAAGAGGAAAGTCATCCGCAATGTTTATATTGTATGGGGAATTAGTGGCCTGTGGCACGGAGCGAGTTGGCATTTCGTCTGTTGGGGATTGTACTATGGCACATTGCTTGCTATATATAATTTGTTGGGAATCAATACAAAATACAAACATGTAGTTGCTCATGGCCGATTCATGCCTAATATGAAAGAGTGCTTCCAGATGGGGTTGACATTCTTCCTTGTAGTCATTGGGTGGATAATATTTCGTGCCCAATCAATGGGGCAGGCCATAGACTATCTTCGTTGTATGTTTACAAATCTTGATTTTGGAGATAAAGCATTGTGTCTGTGGGTTGTGTATGGAGCTATGTTATTGTTTGTCGAATGGTTTCAAAGAGAGAAACAGCATGCATTGCAATTCCCTGATTTAAAACTATTTTCTTACAGACCAGTAAGGTGGGGTATCTATATCCTACTCCTGTTGATGATAGATAAATATATAGTCACTAGTCAAACTTTTATTTATTTCCAATTTTAGAATATGAGAGAACTATATCGATTTTGTTTGTTAGGTTTGACTTTTCTACTTGTTTTTTCTGTCCTTTATTTGCTCAAAAACATGAAGGACGTGAAGGATGGATACTATAAATCAACATTGCCTGGATACGAAATATACAATGCCATTGAAAAGAGCAAAAAGAGAATAAGTAAGAAGAAGTTGGTTATTGGTGATTCTACAGGCTATCAGTATTATATGCACATTTCAGATGAGGATAGTATATATTCACTGGCCTGTAATCAAGCTATTGGAATGTGTGGGCATTTCTTCCTACTTGATGATTTTCTAAAGACAGGGAACAGACCTGAGCAGGTATATATGGTCTTCTATGTATCATCATTCTCTAACAATTTAGATCAAAAATTCACCTATCATTATTTCCTGAAACCGTTTTGTAATAAGAACTATGAGGAGCGGATGAGCGAAACGGTGAAAAGGCAGATTGAAAAGGTTCCATATCATAGTCTGTCACAATTTCCCAGGATTCTCACTTCCTCCTGGGCTCCTGTGTATAATCCACCAAGTGAGTTTCATCTAATGTCGCCAATTAGCAATGAGTATTTGCTCAAGATAGATTCATTACAAAAAGCGTATGGATTTGAACTGTATTTGATTCCATGTTTAGCGCGAAAAGGTATTAAGGAATGGAACGAACGTCTCTTTCAGCAACACATGAATGAAGTTGATCCACGATTAAGAGAAGTCGTAGACAGATATTTTCAAGGTATTCATTATATGGAAGATACTTGTTTTAGTGATGGAAAGCATTTGAAGAATCCTCAGTTATACAGAAATATGATAGAGGGTGAAATGAGAAATGATTCCAACAAGTTTAGAATTCATTAGATGATACCAGACCATTTAGCAAACAAGAAAAAATACTATCAGAATAGATGGAATTGATGTCCCAGGAAGGCTATGACAAGCTCGTAGCAGAACTCCGTCAGATGGAGAACGTAGAACTCCCCCAGGTAAGAGAGGCAATCGCTGAGGCTCGCGACAAAGGCGATCTCAGCGAAAACTTCGAATATCACGCTGCTAAGCGTGAACAGGCACGTCTGCTTGGCCGCATACGTTTCAAGCAGAGGGTATTGGAAAATGCCCGAGTCATCGACAAGTCAAAGATTAAGAGCGACGGTGTGGGCCTGTTAAGCCAAGTCGTAATGACCAATCTGGCCAACAATGCCCGTATGACCTATACCATCGTCAGCCCCCACGAGGCCAATCTGCGTGAAGGCAAGATCTCCGTCAAGTCGCCCATCGCCCAGGCCTTGCTCAATAAGAAGCCTGGCGACATTGTGGATGTGCGTGTCCCTGCCGGCCAGATAAAGATACGCATCGAGAGCGTCACCTTCTGATCTTCCTGCCGTTCAGGATATAGATGCCCGGTGCCAGTTTGTTGCGCCAGGTCCCTTCGGCCACCTCCTGCGGGGTAGCTACGCATCGTCCCAGCATGTCGTACACGCGATCGTCGTGCGGGCGCTGTAGCAGACTCTCCTCGATGGGCTCGTCGCCTTCCTCTTCTTCATCATCGAACACCACGGGGACGAAATCTAATTCACACTCCATATTCCCCTGACGGGCAGGGCTGGGCGAAACGTAGTTGGGCCGGATATAGATTTTGTTGCTGTAGACACACTTGTTGTTACGCTCCCACTCGCCCGCAGAGCCACCCAGCTCACGGTTGTAGTTGACATTGATGTAGAAGCCTACGCCCGTATCGGCAGATGTCGGATACGCAACGGTGTACTTGCCGTTAGTTGCATAGGCTCCATCCTTTGTCACTACTGTGGGGCTTTCGAAAGGCAAACCAAAGACATAGACATCATCTGACCCATAAGGCAATATTTGCTCCAAGCACTTACCTTCGAAAATATTAATACCTCTATAGTAAGTTGACAAATCATCCGATGGTGTCGATGTAGGAAGAGCCATCGTAACCGAGGTGTTTTTAGTGCGGATGACAACAGGCGTGTTGGCAGGAACGAACTGGTTGCTACCTTCATATTTATTATAAGTTGAACGTAAGCCATTCGCCACTTTATTGTATTTTCCCACCTTTCTCAGATGCAGCATATTAGTGTCCCATACCTCGCTGATGTAGGCGACATCTTTGGAGGCATCGGTCAGCAGTACGTCGAATGGTGCATAGAACGTGGTATAGTAGTAGCCGTCACCACCATTGTTCAACGTATAGTCGGACGTGGTGAACTTCAAGCCCATCTCGTTCACGCCCTTCTTAGCCGCACTCTGTACGGGCTGCATACACCACTTGGCATGGTCGGTGTGGGTGTTGTTGGTCAGCTTCAAATCGTAGATGGTGCTGTTGCCCTCTGTGTCACGGCTGTAGTCATAACTGAGATACTTTAGGACTGATCTACCATTGGCAGTATGATTGTCGTGGATTAACAAGACGCCACCACCAAGATCCATGACAAACAATGGCATCGGACTTGTACTCGTTGGATGTTGCGCATCTGTTGGGAGTGCATTCTTAGTCATCACAGCTTTCGCTCTTTCACCCACTGCTTCTCCGACACCTTTTTCCCCTGTTCCCCTGACATACAGTCCCTGTGTGCTGACGTATGAAAGATTGTATCTGCTTTTCTCTTCGGGTGTGAGAATTTGAGTGTCATCAGCAGGATCAAGAGCATTATTATCATCAATAGGATAATCTTTGTCTTGAGAGACCTTTATGAAATAGAAGATACTGGCCGGGTCTCTTTCAACCGGCGGAATGGTAATATCGCCCTGGGTGGCGGGAGATACTACAAAGCCACCATCTCTGAAATCGGTAAATTGACGCACTTCGTCACTGTTCTTTTCGTAGAAATGCATCGGGATTGCATCATGCGTTCCTTGGCTATCAGTATAGCCCATTTCCGTTTTATGTGTATAGCCGCTGGCATAACGCACAGGGTCAATACCGGATATGCCTAACGGCGAGTGCAGACGATAATAACCCGTTGCAAAGGGAACGATGTTTTTTGTGTCATAGACAAGCGTCTGAGCTGTCCTCAGCTGGGCAGCCGAAGCCACCGCATCGGAGCTCAACATCGTCTTAGCAAGATTATAATAACCGTTTTCTTGCACTATTCCACCAACATTGATGGTTGGGTTGTAATCGTTTGTAACAAGCTCGTCATAGACGCTCTTCTTCAGTCCGCCCACATAACCGGCACGGTCGAAATAAGGCTTCAGCAGCTCCTTGCTCAGACCGAAAGTAAACTCTGTCTCGTCGTTTTTAGTCAGCCTTATTAAGTAGTTAGGTGTGCCGTCGCCATCATCATCAGCCTCCACAGGATGGAAAAAGACCGAATCTGCTGCTTGATAATTAGCAACCGGGTGGATGCGGAAGTAACCTGGCGTTTTAGCATCTAACAGCTCATAGATAGAATTTGTCGCAACGGTTGAAGTTGGATAGGGATTAATGGGACCTGTTGTCTTTCCTACTACAACTAATTTTTTATCGTCTTTTCCATCATCTTTGTAATTACCCATTAGAATCTGCTGGCCTCCATCATGTTCATCCATATAACCAACATTTTCTACAGGATCGGGAGAAGTGAAATTATTTAAGAAATGCCTGGAGAAAATCACCCTGTTCTTCTCCCCCAGATTATGGTCACCGCTATTCACGTCCATATAACGGTTAAAGAACTGGAATCCGTATGGGTCGCCGATAGGTGACCACAGGAAATCGTTGGTATAGTGGGAGCCGCGACCTTCCTTCAGCTCAAAGCCCCAGGCGTTGGTGTACTGGGCCAAATATGTTTTATTGTCTACGACAGTCTCTAAGGTGTACCATTTGTTTTCATCAAGTCCTAAGACAAAATTATCACCACTATTCGAATCAAGGTTACCGTTGAAGCTATAGACAATATTGATGTAAATCGTCTTGCCGATCAAGTCCAAGTCCAGGCCCATTCGCTTCGATGTGATTTCCATGCCCTTGTAGTGATTGTTCATGTCTGTATTTAGAGTCGGATTAGTACTACCATCACAGATGTCTCTTACAAAGAAAGAATAAACAACATTTGGACGATAGAACACATCAGGCACCCTTAAAGTATCACCTAAACTGATACGGCCAACATCATAGCAGTAGTGCAGCGTTTCACTATTATAGGTTTCAGAAACTCCTAACCGAACATCAGGGTTTGATAAGTCACGCATGCTTGTACCCTTTATGTCCTTTGTATTGGTAGATTCATTATAGGGCGTATCGTATCCCATTTCATTGTCAAGCCATGTGTGCGTTGTTCCTCTTGTACCAGGGTCACGCCAAGCAATTGTCTCATAGCCGTCAGCATCTGCTTGCTTGATATTCGCAATTACCAAGTGATAGACCACTCTAAGGGTGGCAAGGGTGAAGATAATGAATCGCTGGGGGTTAGCCGTCAGTTCAAGAGCTGGGCTGCTGTTTGTGCTGTTTGTCAAAGATAGCATACTATTTCTGTTTCCCGTAACAGCCAGTACGCCATACTCATAGCCATCTTTAGGCAAGAGCATGAAAGTCTGGGCATCTGCCGTAAGGGCATTAGAAGCATTGATGTACTTGGGGGCATTAACAGCACTTGCACCTACGCTCTTTATCTTGATTGCGTATGGGTCATCGCCTTCGAAGCGCCATTCGTATTTTCCTACGTGCTGCAACTGTTGATTTGCATCTCCTCCGACTGTTGAATTACCATCATTCGATTTCATCATGTTGTCATCATACCAGATGATGTTATAGGGCAGCTTACCGTCAAGTCCCAACGAAGAATCATTGGATGTTAGTGGGTCACGGGCCACCTGAGGGGCAGACACATCATTTCTCGCATTAGGCACTTTATAACTGGTATGTCCCGGGTCATAAAGCTTATATCGCACAAAGACATGATTGTCGTAAAGGCCGTAGAGGTACTTGATTTCCTTGTTCGAGTCACCCATGTCGGCAATAGTCTCATAATAGAGGAACCAATCCTGGGGCAGCAACGGCGAGCGGATGTTCTCAGGCAGTGTTGCCACGAACTCATTCTCCGCAATTTCGTAATAAAGCTGTTCCTCGCTGATGGCCTCGACACCATATTTGCCACTGTGAATTGGCGTGACAGCGTCGTCATTGGTATATATATGGTAATTAATATCAAAGGTGACATCATCAGTCAGCACGATTCGTGAGTCATTGGCATGGAATGTACCCGAAGTACTCGTAAAGCCGGATTCCGGCTGATCGGCGGAATAATCCATGTCTTCTTCCATCTTGGCCCCCACAGTGGTGCTCATGCTCCTTCCATTTAGGAACGGATAGGTGTCGAGGCCCGTGCGGGCCACTGCCAAGGCATAACCGTCAGCATTGCCGCTGCCATCGGTGTGTGACAGCAGGGCAAAGTGCTGATAGGCGTTGCTTGAAGAAGCAGAAGCAGAGGCACCAATGGTATTGGCCGACATAGGTAGTCCAACCTTGACTCCCTCTGTCGTTACAGTCTGACTGCGGTTAAACAGTTGCACGGCATACGGGTCGGGAGCGGTGTAAGGATTCTTCAGGAACTTCCAATGCCACTTGTAGGCATCCTTTAAATCCTCTGAAGTTGCAGGCTTTGTTCCGTTCTCGATACCCGTATCATACTGGGCATCCATCCCGTTCAGCTCCATCGTCAGCCATTTGCCTTGCAGGATATGATCCTCGTCGGCTTCCTCATTATAGGTATAGCGCACATAGACGAAATTGCTATTAGTGCCGGTCGCACTCATACCGGCTCCCGCCATCGACGACATGGCAGTGATTTCGTAAGGACTTGTTTCTTCGTCTGTACTTTCTGTGATACTGTATTTTTTCGTTAAATCATTATAGATTGCATAACTATAATACTTGAAGTTATTGGCCAACGGACTCTTCAGGTGTTCAGGTGTCTGCGGCACCAGTTCTCCGGCCCACTTGTAGCGCAGTGCCTCGCGGCCTTCGTTGTCAATGATGCGGTAGTTATAGACGAAGGGTCGGTAGAGCTGCGTCTGGGTCTCGAACAGCTTGTCTGGGTCGGCAGACTCAACGTTTGTCGTGACTAACTCCCTGAAATCGCGCACGCGAAGAGTATGGTCGAAGCGTGGCATCAACTGCATATTGCCGTCAGCATCCTGCACAGCCATAAAGGTCTGATTAGTCATCGCGAAATTGGAGTTGTCATAGCTGTTACCCACTACAGAAGAT
>Ga0326514_10002283_pt1 | contig 12247 bp, 11 predicted proteins | sample 3_2548_0518_D_FD_203653 | JGI IMG/M metagenome (GOLD analysis project Ga0326514, IMG submission 203653) | Bovine rumen microbial communities from UC Davis, California, United States - 3_2548_0518 | ecosystem: Host-associated > Mammals > Digestive system > Stomach > Rumen | place: USA... | reverse complement strand
TGGATATGGGTGTGATGGTGCCTGCCGAGCAGATTGTGAAAAAGGCTCAGGAGGATCATGTGGATATGATAGGCCTGAGTGGACTGATAACCCCTAGTCTGGAGGAGATGGTGAACGTGGCCGAAGAACTGAAGAAGGCAGGATTGGATATCCCCATTATGATTGGTGGTGCCACTACCAGCGAACTGCATGTAGCGCTGAAGATAGCCCCTGTTTATGGTGGTCCGGTAGTGTGGATGAAAGATGCCTCGCAGAATGCGCTGATAGCCCAGAAGCTGCTGGCCGACAAGCAGTCGGTTGAGGAGGAGCTCGACCAGAAGTATGAAATTCTGCGTGCCGAATATCAGCAGGAGCAGTCGCAGATTGTATCACTCGAAGAAGCAAGAAAGAACAAATTAAGATATGAAGAATAAATACCTATTGATGGCTCTCGCCCTGATGCTGGCGATGACAGTTTCGGCTCAGAAGCGCGAAATGCGCGGAGCCTGGATACAGTGTGTGAACGGACAGTTCCAGAATCTTGGTACCACGAAGATGCAGCAGACCCTGACCTACCAGCTCGACGAGCTGAAGAAGGATGGCGTGAATGTGATTATCTTCCAGGTGCGCCCCGAGTGCGATGCTCTGTACGAGAGTAAGATTGAGCCTTGGAGCCGATTCCTGACAGGCACCCAGGGCAAGGCCCCCAATCCTTATTGGGACCCCCTGCAGTGGATGATTGACGAGTGCCACAAACGCGGTATGGAGTTGCACGCATGGATTAACCCCTTCCGTGCTAAGACAAAGGTTACCAAGGTGTTAGCCCGAAACCATGTAGCGATGCGTAAACCTGAAAACTGCTTTGCTTACGACGATTTGTTTATCCTGAACCCCGGTATTCAGGAGAATCGCGATTATATCTGTATGGTGGCTAAGGATATCGTGGCTCGTTACGATGTGGATGGTATCCACATGGACGATTATTTCTATCCTTATCCCGTAAAGGGACTTGCTATTCCCGATGATGAGCAGTTCCACGATTACTCTAACGGCATTAAGGACCAGAACGACTGGCGCCGTTACAATGTGAACCTCTTTATCGAGCAGTTCTATCAGGCCATCCACGAGGTTAAGCCTTGGGTCAAAGTGGGTATTTCGCCATTCGGTATCTATCGCAATAAAAAGAGCTCGCCTGTGGGCAGCGATACCAATGGTACCCAGAACTACGACGATTTGTATGCCGACATCCTGTTGTGGGTCAACAATGGTTGGTTGGATTACTGCGTGCCCCAGTTGTATTGGGAGATAGGTCATAAGGCAGCTGATTACGCAACCCTGATTAAGTGGTGGGGCCAGCATGCAGCCAATCGTCCGCTGGTGATTGGCGAGGATGTGGAGCGCACCGTAAAACATGCCGATTTGCAGAATCCTAACGTACACCAGTTGGGTGCTAAGATGAATCTGCATCGTGCCACTCCAGCTGTAAAAGGCACTGTACTGTGGTATGCCAAGGCGGCTGTTGATAATGTGGGCAACTACGGCACCATGCTGCGCACCAAGTATTGGCAGCATCCTGCCTTGCAGCCTGCTATGCCGTTTATCAGCGATAAGGCTCCTAAGAAGGTGAAGAAAGTGAAGCCTGTTTGGACTGAGGATGGCTATATTCTGTTCTGGACCCCAGCCCGCAGCAAGCACTGGGATCAGCACTCCGATAAGTTTGTGATCTATCGTTTTGCCAAGGGTGAGAAGGTGAATGTGGATGATGCCTCGAAGATTGTGGCTATCACCGATAAACCCTTCTACAAGCTGCCTTACGACGAGGGTAGGGAGAAGTTTACTTACGTAGTAACAGCATTGAACCGTATCCAGAACGAGAGCAAGCCTGTTTCAAAGAAAATCAAATTGTAACACGTCATGAAAGGGTTGATAGGAGGGATAGTAGCTGTGCTACTGCTTGCCGCTTGTGGTGGCAGAAGCATGAGTGCTGAGGAGATGCAGCACAAGCTCGACAGTATTAAGAAGATAGAGGTGGCAGAGCGTCTGGCAGCTCAGGGCATCAACCTTGAGAATGCCGATAACCCGCTGAAGCAGTTCTTCGACAGTCTGAATATCCTCCCTTTACCCATTACCTATAGCGATGAGTTTGTGCGTTACCTGCCTGACTTCAAACCGGTGCCAGCGGATATAGCCAAGGCGCTGGAGTTAGAGGGTAACGGCAAACAAAAAGCTATCCAACTGACAGAGTCGCTGGGTGCACGCCTGATGATTCTGGCTGCCGACGAGGGTGCCGAAGAAGATGAGGAAGGTAATGAAGGGCCCGTGCGCTATTCGCTCTGGCTCTATTCGTTGAACGATGATTATCTGCCTGTTGACAAGATTTGTCTTTATGCCATTGAGGAAGAAGAGGATTTCGACCTTTTCGAAGAAGACGAAATCATGCAGTACTTCTCCATCACCAGCGATTACGAAATTCATCTGATGGACTACTCGAAGGAAAAGCACAAAGCACGCACAGAAGAAGTGTTTACGCTCGATGCCTCGCGTAACTTCCTATTGCAAAAAAGTGAGGAGTTGGATTAGTTGGGCCAACAGTTTTAATCGGCCAGCAACTGCTTCAGGAACGCATTCAGATCTTCGTCTAATCCCTTCATCAGCTCGGGATCGAAAATCACAGTCTCGTCGTCAACCAGATATAACTCGGCTACCGACTCCTTTTCTTCATTCTCCAGAACAAATGAGAATGGTTTGAGTATCGACATGTTTTCGATGGTATCCTTCATCTTATCCAGACACTTGCGGAAGACGGCAGGTATCTCTTCGAAAAAATTGTCGGATGTGTCGCCAATCCAGTCTTCGATAATGCAACGGTTAATTTCTTCGTCGTTATCGTCGAACGCCATCAGCTCGCCGGTATCCTGCGTTACGCGGAAGTGGATATCGGTCATTACATTTGCCTCCTTTGTTGGAGGAAACTTGTCGGCTATCTTACGGATAGCGCGCTCAATCTGCTGCTGAGCCAGTTCGGTTGCTTTCATTTTATTATTGTATTAATTCTGCGACAAAAGTATAAAAAATCTTCGGTAATTGCAAACGATTACGAATATTTTTGCGAAAAAAGCTCAAAATCGCTTGTTTTATTCAGCAGATTGTCGTACCTTTGCAAAATGTAATGTCTACTTAGCAAATTAATGAGTAATAAGATCACACATTCGGGAACCGTTAAAAGTATTGTGGATGGATGCATCAAGGTGCAAATCGTCCAGACTTCTGCGTGTGCAGCCTGTAAGGTGGCCTCGCATTGTAACGCTGCCGAATCGAAAATCAAGATTGTTGATGTGTTTACGGCCGATACCCAGAGCTATCAGATAGGGCAGGCGGTGACTGTATGGGCATCAAAGGATGTGGCCAACCGTGCTTTGCTGTTAGGTTTCGGTGCACCTTTTTTATTATTAATATGTGTGCTGATGATAGCCTTGAAACTTTCGGGCGACGAGGGTGTGGCTGCATTAGTGGCGCTGGCCTCGCTGGTGCCTTATTATCTGGGGCTGTGGCTGATGAAGAATCGCATTCAGCAACAGATAGCATTTCATATCGAGAAATAATATATAGTAACTAAAACAAATAGATTATGAATTTCATCTTGATTGCAGTAATTGTGCTTGGAGCTATCGCGTTGATAGCTGCAATTGTGCTTTTTGCAGCCTCCAAGAAGTTCGCTGTCTATGAGGATCCCCGTATTGCGCAGGTGAGCGAGTTGTTGCCTGGCGCCAATTGCGGTGGATGCGGATTCCCCGGTTGTAGCGGTATGGCCGATGCCCTTGTAAAGGGTGCCGATGCCGGAAGCCTTGATGGGCTGATGTGCCCAGTAGGTGGTGCCGAGACGATGGGAAAGGTAGCCGACTTGTTGGGGATGGCCATCGCCAACACTGAGCCGATGGTAGCCGTAGTGCGTTGTAACGGTACTTGCGAGCACCGTGCCAAAATTGTCGAGTATTCGGGTTTGCGCAGCTGTGCAGCTATGCATGCTTGTGGTGCCGGCGAAACAGCCTGTGGTTTTGGCTGTTTGGGTTGTGGCGACTGTGTGGCAGCTTGCCAGTTTGGCGCTATCAGTCTGAACCCCGAAACAGGCATTCCCGAGGTGGATGAAGAGAAGTGCACCTCGTGTGGCGCCTGTGTCAAGGCTTGTCCTCGTAACATCATCGAGCTTCGCAAGAAGGGTCCTAAGGGTCGCCGCGTATTCGTATCGTGTGTCAACAAGGACAAAGGTCCTGTTGCCATGAAGGCCTGTGCCGTTAGCTGTATTGGTTGCGGCAAGTGCGAGAAGGAGTGTAACTTTGGTGCTATCACCGTCGAGAACAATCTGGCTTACATCGACCATCAGAAGTGTCGTTTGTGCCGCAAGTGCGTAACCGTTTGTCCTAAGCATGCTATTGTGGATGTCAACTTCCCAACGCCTGCGCCAGCACCAAAGCCTAAAGAACCTAAAAAAGAAGAGGAGGCAAAAGCATGAAGATAAAAACATTTAGTATGGGTGGTATTCACCCTGCAGAGAATAAGCTCACCCACGAGGTGCCTACCAAGGTAGCAGCACTGCCCAAGCAGGCCATATTCCCTCTGGGTCAGCATATTGGTGCGCCAGCCAAACCTGTTGTGCAGAAAGGTGACAAGGTAAAGGTGGGCACCATGATAGCCGAGGCTGGTGGCTTTGTTTCGGCCCCCATTTTCTCGTCGGTTAGCGGTACTGTATTCAAGATTGATACAGCTATCGATGCTACCGGCTATCGCAAGCCTGTGATTATTATTAATGTAGAGGGTGACGAGTGGGAAGAGAGCATCGACCGCTCTGATAAGCTTGAGCTGGTTGCTGATCATCCCGAACTGACTCCCGAGGAGATTATAAAGCGTGTGCAGAACGCTGGTGTAGTAGGTATGGGTGGCGCTTGTTTCCCCACGTTCATCAAACTCACACCACCACCAACAGCCAAGGCCGAGTGTGTGATTATCAACGCCGTAGAGTGCGAGCCATATATCACAGCCGACTATCGTCTGATGATGGAGCATGCCGACGAGATTCTGGTGGGACTTGAGCTCCTGATGATGGGCACCAAGGTCACTAAGGGCTATATTGGTATCGAGACCAACAAGCCTGCCGCCATCGAACTGCTCACCGAAAAGTGCCACCAGAAGTTCAATGGTAGCCAGTATCAGGTTGAGGTGGTTCCCCTGCAGCAGCGCTACCCACAGGGTGGTGAGAAACAGTTGGTTGATGCGGTGATAAACCGTCAGGTGCCAGCACCTCCTGCCATCCCTGTTAACGTGGGTGCTATTGTGCAGAATGTGGGTACAGCCTTTGCTGTTTACGAGGCTGTGATGAAAAATAAGCCCCTGTTTGAGCGTTACACCACCGTTACCGGTAAGAAACTGCAGAACCCAGGCAACTTTCTTGTGCGCATGGGTACACCGATGAAGGATTTGATTGACGCTTGTGGCGGAATGCCTGAGGGCGACAACAAACTGCTGGCTGGCGGACCAATGATGGGTAAGGCCCTTACTTCGGTAGAGGTGCCCATCTGCAAGGGAACCAACTCGGTAACCATCATCTCGGACGACGAGGCACGCCGTAAGGATGCCCAGCCTTGTATCCGTTGCGCCAAGTGCGTAGGTGTTTGTCCGATGGGCTTGGAGCCTTATCTGCTGGCAAAGCTTTCGGAGGTAAAGAACTGGGAGCGCGCCGAGAGCGAGGATATCACCAGTTGTATCGAGTGCGGCTCGTGTCAATACACCTGTCCGGCTTATCGCCCGCTGCTTGATAACATCCGTCAGGGTAAGAGCACAGTGATGGGTATCATCCGTGCCCGTGCCGCTGCCAAAAAATAAAATGTTTAATCTTTAATGTTTAACGTTTAATGTCAAAGTTAATAGTTTCATTATCGCCACACGCACACAGCCGCGATTCGGTAGAGCGCAACATGTATGGTGTTATCATCGCCCTGATGCCTGCGCTGCTCGCTTCGTTTTATTTCTTTGGTCTGGGTTCGGTCATCGTCACCACCACCAGTGTGGCAGCCTGCTGCTTTTTTGAGTGGGCTATCTGCAAATATATTCTGAAGAGGCAACAGAACACGCTGCTCGACGGATCGGCTGTTATCACTGGTCTGCTGCTGGCGTTCAACCTGCCTTCGAACCTGCCCATCTGGATTATCCTGATTGGTGCATTGTTTGCCATCGGCGTAGCCAAGTTTACGTTTGGTGGTTTGGGCAACAATATCTTCAATCCTGCGCTGGTGGGTCGTGCTGCCTTGCTGGTAGCTTTCCCTGCGCAGATGACCACTTGGCCCAAGATCGGACAGTGGGATACCTATCTCGATGCCGAGACTGGTGCCACACCGCTGTCGATTATCAATTCGGCCATCCGTACTGGCGATGCCTCGTTGCTCGAGCAGTTACCCTCATCATTCGACCTGTTCTTAGGTTCAAGTTCGGGTGGTGCTGGTGCCATGGGCGAGATTTGTTCCTTGGCCCTGCTGCTGGGTTTGGCTTTCATGCTGTATAACCGCATCATCACCTGGCACATTCCTGTATCTATTCTTGGTACAGCCTTTGTGTTCTCGGGCTTGCTGCACTTGGCCAGTCCTGTTTACCCCGATCCCATTAGCGTGCTGCTTACTGGTGGTATGATGCTGGGTGCCATCTTTATGGCTACCGATTATGTCACCAGCCCTATGACTCCAAAGGGTCAGCTCATCTATGGTGTTGCCATCGGATTTCTCACCGTTGTGATCCGCAACTGGGGTGCTTATCCCGAGGGTATGTCGTTCGCCATTCTGATTATGAATGCGTTCACACCACTCATTAACAATTATGTTAAGCCCAAACGATTTGGTGAAAGAGGGTGAAGGAGTTGAAAAATCGAAAAAATGAAGTTATGAAGAAACTCGAATCATCATTATTAAATATGGTGCTGGTGCTCACTGGAGTAGCAGTTATCATGGGTGGTATCCTGGCTTATGTGAACCACCTGACCGAGGGACCTATTGCCGATCAGAAAGCCAAGGCTCTGGCCGATGGTATCAAGACGGTGATGTGTGTCGATGACCTGCAGGTTTCTGGCACAGATACGCTGAAGCAAACCGATGCCAAGGGTAAGGAGCAGGTTTATGTGATTTATGCGACGAAAGATGCCCAGGGCAATGACCTTGGTGCTGCTGTTGAATCGACTACAGGTGGATTTGGTGGCGACCTGAAGGTGCTGGTAGGTTTTAATACCGAGGGCAAGATACTGGGTTACACGCTGTTGGAGCATGCCGAAACACCAGGACTTGGTGCCAAGGCCGACAAGTGGTTCCAGAAAGGCGAAAAGGGTGATATTATCGGCCTTACGCCCGATCAGCCTCTCACCGTATCGAAGGATGGCGGTAAGGTAGATGCCATTACAGCATCCACTATTACCAGTCGTGCTTTCCTGTTGGCTGTCAACAATGCTTATGCTGCTTACAAAACTGCCCCCATCGATGCTGAGTCGGGCGCTACAACTAAAAGTGAATAGTTATGAATGCTATACAGATTATCAAAAACGGCATTGTAAAGGAGAACCCCACGTTCGTCCTGATGCTGGGTATGTGTCCTACGCTGGCCACTACCACCTCTGCTATCAATGGTATGTCGATGGGTCTTGCCACCATGGCTGTACTTATCTGCACCAATGTGGTTATCTCGTGCCTCAAGTCGGTAACGCCCGATAAGGTGCGTATTCCTGTGTTCATTGTGGTGATCGCAGCTTTTGTTACGCTGCTGCAGATGGTTATCAAGGCTTATCTGCCCGATGTCGATGCTTCGCTGGGATTGTTTATCCCGCTGATTGTGGTCAACTGTATCATCCTGGGACGTGCTGAGGCTTTTGCAGCCAAGAACTCGCCCATAGCCTCGCTGTTTGATGGTATTGGTATCGGTCTTGGTTTTACGTTCGGTCTCACCCTGCTGGGTATGTGCCGCGAGCTGTTGGGCTCAGGTTCGGTATTCGGTTTTGGTTTGATTCCCGAAACGTATAACATCCTGCTCTTTGTGTTGCCTCCAGGTGCGTTTATCACCCTCGGCTTCTTGATTGCGATCGTCAATAAGTTGAAGAATTGAAGAGTTGAAAAATTGAAGAATTGAAGTTATGGAATACGTTCTGATTTTCATTAGCGCCATTTTTGTCAACAACATCGTGTTGTCGCAGTTCCTGGGCATTTGTCCGTTCCTTGGCGTTTCAAAAAAGATTGATACCTCGCTGGGTATGTCGGCAGCAGTAGCCTTTGTGCTGACGCTGGCCACCATCGTTACCTGGTTGGTTCAGAAATATGTGCTCGATGCCTTTGGCTTGCAGTATCTGCAAACCATCGCCTTTATCCTGGTCATCGCCTCGTTGGTGCAGATGGTCGAGATTGTGCTCAAAAAGGTGTCGCCAGCCCTCTATCAGGCTTTGGGCATCTTCCTGCCCCTGATCACCACCAACTGTGCTGTGCTGGGTGTTGCCATTCTGGTTATCCAGAAGGACTACAACCTGCTGCAGTCGGTAGTCTATGCCTTCTCAACAGCCATCGGCTTTGGTGTGGCTCTGACTGTGTTTGCCGGTATGCGCGAGCAGCTGGAGCTGGTAAAGATACCCAAGGGCATGCAGGGTATGGCTATTGTGATGCTCTCTGCAGGTTTGCTCAGCTTGGCTTTTATGGGCTTCTCGGGTGTTGATGGCGGACTGAAGGTTCTCTTTGGTCTCGACTAAATAGCCACAGATTGCTAAAAAGAGTCCGAACTATTTTGTAGTTCGGGCTTTTTTGTTTAACTTTGCCCCAAATTTTTACAGTATTACGAAAGATGAAGATTGGAGATAAAGTAAGATTCCTGAGCGAAGTGGGCGGCGGAAAGGTAGCCGGCTTTCAGGGCAAGAATATAGTGCTTGTTGAGGATGAGGACGGTTTTCAGATGCCGATGCTCATCAACGAGGTGGTAGTGGTAGGCGAGGAGAGCTACGAAACTACGCGTATGGTGGAACAGAAGGCGAAGGCCCGCATGGCAGCCAACGACGAGGAGGAACCCGAGGTAGAGCCTGCCGATCGTCCCATCACCTTTAAGGCCAAGCCCGAGGAGCGCAAGGGTGGCGACAAGCTGAGTGCCTATCTGGCTTTTGTGCCCATGGATGTGAAGGAACTCTCGCAAACCCGTTTCGAGAGCTATTTGGTTAACGACTCAAACTACTATCTGCGCTATGTGCTGATGACAGCCGAGGGCACAGCCTGGAAGCTGAGAGCCGAAGGCGAGATTGAGCCAAACTGCAAGGAGTTTATCGAGGAGTTCGGTCGCGAGGATCTGAACGACTTAGAGCATCTGTGTGTACAGCTGGTGGCTTACAAGCGCGACAAGCATTTCCTGCTCAAGTCGCCCGTCAACGCCCAGGTGCGTGTTGATACCGTTAAGTTCTACAAGCTGCATGCCTTCCGCGAGAACGATTTCTTTGAGCAGCCTGCATTGATTTACACACTCATTGAGAACGACGTACAAAAAGTAAAGATATGAAATACGGATTTGTAAACGTAGCTGCTGCAGTGCCCACGGTCAAGGTGGCCGATGTGGATTATAATGTGCAGCAGATTGAGAGCTTGATTACTCAGGCCGAAGAGAGTGGTGTAGAGGTGATGGTGCTACCCGAGCTCTGCATCACGGGCTATTCGTGTCAGGATCTGTTTAAAGAGCAAATCCTGTTAGATCATGCCGAGGATGGTGTGGTGAAACTGCTTGATTATACCCGCAAGCTCAACGTGATTGTGATTGTGGGTTTGCCAGTCATCGTCAACGGTTTGCTCTACAACTGTGCAGTTGTGCTGCAGGGCGGACAGCTGTTGGGTATTGTGCCCAAGGTTTATCTGCCCAACTATGGTGAGTTTTACGAGAAGCGCTGGTTTGCTTCGGCTCAGGACCTGAATCCTACCGATATTTATTTTGCAGGCAGTCCTGTTCATGTTTCAGCCGAGCCACAGGTGTTTGTTACTGCCGATGGCGTGAAGTTCGGTGTCGAGATATGCGAGGACGTATGGGCACCCACACCACCCAGCAATAATCTGGCTTTGGCTGGTGCCGATGTGATATTTAATCTCTCGGCCAGCGACGAACTGATTGGTAAGCATGCCTATCTCAAGTCGCTGCTTGCCCAGCAGAGTGCCCGCATGATGAGTGGCTACGTATATGCCAGCTGTGGCTTTGGCGAGTCAACCCAGGATGTGGTTTATGGCGGCAATGCCATCATTTTCGAGAATGGACGCCTGCTTGCTGAGGGCGACAGATTCTCGTTGCAGCCACAAATCAAGATGTGCCAGATTGATGTGCAGGCCCTGCAAGTTGAGCGCCGCACCAACACCACGTTTATCAATGCCCAGCGAAATGCGCACGCTCGCGAAATCAGTTGCAAGTCGGTCATGCAGCGCCCGTTCCAGCTGGTTCGCAACATCGATCCCTATCCTTTTATCCCCAAGAGCGAGGACATGCAGGCATCGTGCGAGGAGATTCTGAATATCCAGGTGATGGGCTTGGTAAAGCGCCTGCACCACATCAACGGCAAGAAGGCGGTGATTGGTATCAGCGGTGGTTTGGATTCCACTTTGGCGCTGCTGGTGGCAGTCAAGGCATTCGATAAGTTAGGTCTCGATCGTCAGGGCATCATCGGTATCACGATGCCAGGTTTCGGAACTACCGATCGCACCTATAACAATGCCATTAAACTGATGCAGACGCTGGGTGTTACCATTCGCGAAATCAGCATTGCTGCTGCTGTTACCCAGCACTTCAGCGATATCCAGCACGACGCCAGCGTTCACGATATCACCTACGAGAACTCGCAGGCCCGCGAGCGCACCCAGATACTGATGGATGTGGCTAATAAGGAGAATGCGATTGTGGTTGGTACAGGCGACCTGTCGGAGCTGGCATTGGGATGGGCCACCTATAATGGCGACCACATGTCGATGTATGGTGTGAATGCAGGTGTGCCCAAAACGCTGATTCGCTATCTGGTGCGTTATGTGGCTCAGGATATGGCTACCGAAACGCTGCTCGACATCATCGATACCCCGATTTCGCCCGAGCTGATTCCTGCCGACGAACTAGGTAATATCAAGCAGAAGACCGAAGACCTGGTAGGTCCCTACGAGTTGCACGATTTCTTTATCTATTATTTCCTGCGTTACGGCTTTGGTCCTAAAAAGATATTCCTGTTGGCCAAGCGTGCCTTCTGCACAGCTATTGGCGATAAGCCTGCGCTTTACGACGAGGAAACCGTTAAGAAATGGCTCACCACCTTCTGTCGCCGATTCTTTAATCAGCAGTTCAAGCGTTCGTGCTTGCCTGATGGTCCCAAGGTGGGTAGCGTGAGCTTGTCGCCTCGTGGCGATTGGCGCATGCCGAGCGATGCCTCGTCAGCCCTTTGGCTGAAAGAGTGCGAGGCACTCTAAAGAAAAAATGAGTTAGCTAAATGCTAACTCATTTTCTTTTAGTGTGATATGGATGGTGGCGCCGGGTTCAAGGTCGCCATTCACTATCAGGTCGCTGATGCCATCTTCCAGATAGTTCTGTATGGCGCGCTTCAATGGGCGTGCACCAAACTGCACATCGTAGCCCTTGGTGGCTACAAACTCCTTGACCTCGTTGCTCAGGTCGATGTGATAACCTATCTGCTCGATGCGCTTGTAGAGTCCCTTCAGCTCTACATCGATAATGCGCTTGATGGCATCCAGATCCAACTGGTCGAAGGTTATAATCTCGTCCAATCGGTTCAGGAACTCAGGCGAGAACTGCTTCGAGAGTGCCTTCTGCACAATGTCGCGTGCATACTGCTTGTCCTTGTCGCTCTTCATCAGTCCGGTTTGCGACGTAGCGCTGAAACCTACGCCATGACCAAAGTCCTTCAACTGTCGTGTTCCGGCATTCGATGTCATGATAATCACCGTGTTGCGGAAATCCACCAGACGTCCGTTACCATCCGTCATGCGTCCCTCGTCCAGTACCTGCAGCAACAGGTTGAACACGTTCGAGTGGGCTTTCTCAATCTCGTCGAGCAGCACAATCGAGTAGGGGTGGCGGCGCACACGCTCAGTCAGCTGTCCGCCCTCGCCATAACCCACGTATCCTGGAGGCGCACCAATCAGTCGCGAGGTGTTAAAGCTCTCGGTATATTCGCTCATGTCGATACGTATCAGCGCATCGCTGCTGCCAAACATAAATTCGGCCAGCTTCTTGGCCA
>Ga0326514_10002281_pt1 | contig 12249 bp, 9 predicted proteins | sample 3_2548_0518_D_FD_203653 | JGI IMG/M metagenome (GOLD analysis project Ga0326514, IMG submission 203653) | Bovine rumen microbial communities from UC Davis, California, United States - 3_2548_0518 | ecosystem: Host-associated > Mammals > Digestive system > Stomach > Rumen | place: USA: California... | reverse complement strand
ATTCTGTTGGCTTGAACTCTAACATTATATCATTAGGTTTGATATCTTTTTCTATAAGTTTTTAAAACAGCACTCGCATAGCGAGCGGTTTTTTGTCTCGCTCCTGGCTCGACACACTAAAGTGAATAAATATGAGCAAGTATTATACTTGCTCATATATTGTAATTTTATTTACTTAAAACTTTTCTGCTGTCGCACAAGAAAAACAGACCCCAGTTAAGGGACCTGCTTTTCTTCGGTTATTCCTCGTTCCTATACACAGGAATGAGTTCGCCGTCGGAGTTCTCGACCATAGCAACAAGCGGAAAATCGCTGAGTTTTGACGGTCTTCTCTTAGCGCCGATGCGTCTCTTCTCAGCATCAAGATATTTGTCCTGAGAATCTTTCTCTGCTGCTGTTTTCTTTTTGGTGTCTGCCATAGTGTAAAACACTCCTTTTAAATTTCTAATGTGGTTTTTACCAACATCAGATTAATTATACCATATTTGTAGCTTTTTTGCAAATTTAAAACCCCAGATATCCGTTAAAACAGTATCTGGAGAGCTGAAAAGTAAAGAAAGATTGACTATGAATTATATTTCTTCTCTATAATTTCACAAATTAAATCTGCTGATTTTTCTACTCCTAATGTATCGCTATTAATGCAGATATCATAATTAGAATTGTCTTTCCATTCTCTTTCTGTATAATATTTATAATGATTTGCTCTTAACTTATCAATTCTTTTAATTTCCTTTTTGGCTTTTTCTTCATTTAATCCATAAATTTTAGTTACTCTTTTTATTTTATTTTCGGTATTACTATAAACAAAAACTTTAAACACATTTTCTTTATCTTTCAAAATAAAATCTGCACATCTTCCTATAATAACACAAGATTCCTCATTTGAAACTTCTTTTATTAGTTCCGCTTCTTTTATAAATAACTCATCTGAATTATTTAAGCCAGCATAATACCCACTATTAAAAACATCTAAAACATTTCTTTTTTGTTCATTACTTTCTATATATTCTTCAGAGAATCCTGTATCTTTTGCAAGCTTTTCGATAAAATCTTTATCATATAATTTTATTCCTAGTTTATCTGCAATTAATCTTCCAATATATCTTCCGCCTGATCCATATTCTCTGGATATTGTTATTACAATTTTTTTATTCAATTTATTATCTGTACTTGTATCATCTATAATTGAATTACTTTTTTCAGGTACTTTATTCAAATTTTTAATTTCAAAAATCAATAAACTTATAGCTAACACAAATGCTAATGCATCTGCAAATGGACCTGCATATAAAACACCTTCTAATCCCCAAATAGCTCCAAAGCAAATCATTGCAGGAATTAAAAATGCTACTTGTCTTGAAATAGATAATACTGCACTTTTTCTTGCTTTACCAATTGCTTGGAAAAATATACCTGATGGTATTTGTATTCCGTTACATATACAAAGCATTAAATATACTCTAAAGGTTATACATGCAAATTCTATATATAAATCATCTCCACTACCAAATATAGCAATCAATTTATCTGGTATTGTTTGAAATAAAATGAATGCAATTGTACTGATAATAACACTTGTACCAAGAACAGTTATTAATGCTTTTTTTACCCTTTTAAAATTCTTTGCTCCATAGTTGTATCCGAATATAGGCTGAGCTCCTACTGCAATTCCTATTATTATACTATTTAAAATTTGACTTATTTTCATAACAATTCCTAAAACTGTTATAGGAATGTCTGAACCAAATTTAGAATTGGCTCCATATTTTACTAACAAATTATTCTCTGCTGCTAAAACTAAAACTATACTCATTTGAGTTATAAAGCTACTTATTCCAAGCATAAGTAATTTTCTTATTATATCAAATTGAGGTTTAAATAAATCCTTTGTTACTTTTATTGATTTAAATTTTTTTACATATATTATGTTTAACAAAAATGTAATAAACTGACTAAATATAGTTGCAATTGCAGCTCCTTCTACTCCCCATTTAAATACAAAAATTAGTATGGGGTCTAGTATTGTATTTAAAACTGCACCTACTACCATTGTTGTCATAGAATATTTTGGACTACCATCAGCTCTTATTATAGAATTTAAACTTGTACCTATCATCATAAATGGTATTCCAAGTGCAATTATTCCTCCATAGCTTAATGCATAAGGTCTTAATGCGTCAGTACAACCAAATAATTTTAAAATTTGTGGTAAGAAAATAAGTGATATTGCACAAAGAATAATAGATGAAATTACTCCTATTAATATTCCATTTGCTACACCTTTAGCAGCTTCTTTTTCTTTCTTTTCTCCAAGTTTTAAACTAAGAAAAGCTGAAGTTCCATCTCCTATCATTAATGAAAAAGCTAAACAAATCATAGTAATTGGAAACACTATATTTGTTGCTCCATTTCCTAAATATCCAACACCCCAACCAATAAAAATCTGGTCAATTATATTATATAATGAGTTTACCAGCATTGATATAATACATGGTATAGAAAATTTTCTAATTAATTTTCCTATTTTTTCTGTTCCTAAAATATTTTCTTCTTTCATTTGTTCCTCCTATTTTTGTATATATTTTTTAAAAGCTAATGTTTATAATATCATAAATTTTAAAACTTTTCAAAGAACAAATCGGAACTCCCTTAAATTTATAGTATATTATTTCAAAGCATATTTTATAAATTTCTACAAATTATACTATGTAATGCGTTCCGTAAATTTGTTCTCGCGCGAAATTTTCGCCAAGAAAATTTCTGTGCAACGTGTAGCGTGAAGCGCTTTTTATATAATAGGAAAGGATGACTTTCCTATTATATAAAAAATATGTAAATCCATCTTCTCAATTGGATTTACACATTTTAAGCTACTCATTGATTTCTTACTAGAATATACTAAATTATTTTCTTATTATATCGTTTCTATTATTTTTCATGTATATCGATTTGAGTATATGGAACTTCAATATTATGCTTTTCCATAACAAGTAGTATAGTTCTTAACGTATCTCTTTTTACTTGAAGTTTATATAAAGGATTGTTTTTTACTTCTATTAGATATTTAATATAAGAATCTGCTAATTCATTTACTCCTTTATATTTACAATCTTCAACTTTTTCATTATTCTTTACATTTAAAATAATATCATCAATTACTTTTTCTGCTTTTTCAACAGAAAGTTCATATGGCATTGGAATATTTACATAGATCACATTTGAAACCACTTCAACTTCTTCAATATTTCTATTTGCAATAGAGATTATATTATTTGTTCTTAAATCTTGGATTTTAGTTGTTTTAAGGCCGATAACTAAAACTTTTCCTTCTATTTCTTTATATTTTATAATATCACCTACTGAAAAATAATTATCAGTTAAAATACTACTACCTCTAATTACATCTTTTAACCAATCTTGTATTGCAAGTCCAAAAACGACACCTAAAATACCAACTCCAGCTAACACAGAGCTTACATCTACACCATTTACTTGTAACAAAATTAAAACAGTTACTATAATAAAAATATATCTAATTAAGCTTTTAATCAATTTTAAATATGTTACTCTCTTTTTATCATTAATTAAATTAGCTTTATCTCTTTTTTCACTTTTAGAAATAAAATACATTATTCCTTTATATATTGCAATACTAACTAATACAATTATTATAGAATTTACTATTTGTATATTTTTTATATTATTAAAAAAAACTTTAACTTCTTCCATGATTTTTCTCCTTATTAATATTCTTTTTATAATATATTATCAGCTAGCTCATTTAATTTTTCTCTTGATTCATCATTTAATGTAGACCTAATTGTAACAATAGGTTCAATTATTTCAATATCTTTCATTTGTTCTAAAATTTCTTTCATGCATTTTGCTGCATTTGGAGACCATGTACCATTTTCTATTATCCCTACTTGTCTATTTTGATAATTTTTTCCTTTTAAATGATGTAAGAATTGTTCCATTGGTGAGAATATTCCCATATTATATGTTGATGATGCTAAAATAATCTTTCCATATCTAAAAGCATCTTCTATACATTCTGCAAAATCTTCTCTTGCTAAATCAGATAATACAACTTTTTTAGCTCCTTTTTGTTCCAATATATTTTTTAATTCTTTTGCAGCTTCCATAGTGTTTCCGTGTATTGAACTACAAGCAATAAAGATTCCTTCGCTTTCTGGTTTATATGAACTCCATATATCATATTGTTTAAGATAGTGTTCTAAATTTTCTTTTAAAATTGGTCCATGAAGCGGACAAATTTTTTTTATATCTAAATTAGCTGCTTTCTTTAATACCGCTTGTACTTGAACCCCGTATTTTCCAACAATATTAAAATAATATCTTCTTGCTTCGCAATCCCATTCTTCATCTGTATCTAAAGCTCCAAATTTCCCAAAAGCATCTGCAGCAAATAATATTTTTTCTGTTTCTTCATATTCCATCATAACTTCTGGCCAATGAACCATAGGTGCCATTATAAATTTTAATTTGTGTTTTCCTAAATCTAATGTATCTCCTTCTTTTACTTCGATTTTTCTATCTTCCAAATCTGGTATATCAAAAAATTGTGGTATAAATGCAAATGTTTTATTATTACTTACTATTTTTATGTTTGGATATTTTTCTATTAATGTTTTTATATTTGCTGCATGGTCAGGCTCCATATGAGAAACAACTAAATAATCAGGTGTTTTCCCATCTAAAGCTTTTTCTAGATTTTCAAGCCACTCTTCAGTCTTTCTTTTATCAATTGTATCCATAATCGCAATTTTATCATCTTTTATTAAGTATGAATTGTATGATATACCATTTGGTACTATATATTGACTTTCAAATAAGTCAATATCTTTATCATCTGCTCCTATATATATTATATCATTTGAAATTTTTATATCTTTCATTTTTCATTCTTCCTTTCAATTTATTTATCATCTAATTTATAACATTAATAGCTTTTATTGTCAATTAAATATAAAGATTGTAAAATTATTAGCTTAAGTAATGTTTTGAATATTTATATTGTTTGCATTTTACATAAGATTATAATATAGATAATGGTAATATTATATATAAACCAAATCTTAATTAAGGAGGTATTACCATATGTTAGATAATGTTAGAATAACGGATATACCGCCAAGTAATTGGATGTTTACATTGTTTCCTGCTGCAAATGAACATGGCGCCACCTATGAACTAGTTCAAGACCTACTTCTCAGCCTTTACCGTAAGCTTGAAAAACAAAAAGCTATAGAAACCCAAATCGAGGATAGTCTGTCTATTAACGAACTAGTACTCTCAGGCGATTATTTTATTCAAGATTTGTTGGATGAAGAACTCGTAACACGCACTGAAGATACTCTCGTGTTAACACAAAAAACTATAGAAATTATAATGAGGGCTGCAGAAATACAAAAAAACGACTATAAAATAGGATTTTATCCTCATAATTGTTAACGTTTTTATCTAACAAAAACGCCGCCTGCTTCTGCGGGTGGCGTTTTACATTTTTCTATTCCTTAATAATTTTTTTCAAATTTACAAAATCAAATATTTTTCTTAATGCAAATGTAAATACAATAAAATTAATAACTGAAGCTAAAATAATTCTAAATATTTTATTTAACATAGGTACAATTGGAGCAATGTTAAACCACCAATTAAAATATGTTAATCCTACTATAAATAATCCTGTTAGTACAATTGCAAGACCTAATCTAAATATTGATACTGGCAATACACTTTCTTCGCTTTTTCTTGATTTAGCAAATGTAAATAATAATATAATTCCACATATTCCAGTTGCAATTACACATAAACTAGAATATTGTTCATTTGTTATTATACCTTGTCTATGTAAAATAGATATTACAAATATATCTAAAGCAACTGCTAGACTTGTAGGTAATGCTCTCATAATTACATTTTGTAGGAATTTTCCTTTTATTCTTTCTCTATTTGGTTCTAATGCTAATAAGAATGATGGTATTCCAATTGTTACAGTACTTATTAAGCTTAATTGTATTGGTACAAATGGATATGCAGCTCCCATAAATAAGAACATTAATGCAAGTATTCCTGAATATATAGTTTTTACTAAGAATAAAGAAGCTGAACGCTGAATATTATTTATTGTTCTTCTTCCTTCTGCAACCACTTTAGGCATAGAAGAAAAGTTTGAATCTAGTAATACTAATTGAGATACGTTCTTTGTAGCATCACTTCCATTTGCCATAGCTATACCACAATCAGATTTTTTTAATGCTAAAACATCATTTACTCCGTCGCCTGTCATAGCAACCGTTCTTTCTTTTTCTTTTAATTCCTGTACTAATAATTGTTTTTGCATAGGAGATACTCTACCAAATATAGAATATTTTAGTACTATTTTTTTAATATCTTTATCTTTTACCTGTGACATATCTATATATTTCTCATAATGTTTTACTCCAACTTGTTTAGCAATTTTAGATACAGTAATTGGATTATCTCCTGAAATAATTTTAATATCAACACCTTGTTTATAAAAATATTCTAATGTTCTGGAAGCTTGTTTTCTTATTTTGTCAAGGATCAGTACCAGTCCTATAATTTCTATATCTTCAGGTAATTCTTTTTCTCTAAAATTGTTATTTGAATGTGCTAAAACTATAACACGATAATCTTTCGAATATTTCTCAATAATATCTTTGTATTTATCAAAGTTTTCTCCTAATACAATTTCTGGAGCACCTATTATATAACTTCCTACATCTTCAAAATTAATACCTGACCATTTTGATTTAGATGAGAATGCTATCTTTTTTATTGGATTAAATTTTGTATTAATTTTTATGAAATATTCTCTAATAGCATCTATCGTCGAATTCTCATCTTCTGAAAATTTAGATATATTTGACATTATATTTTTCATTTCATCTTCTGATTTTGTAATTGGAACAAAATCAACAACTTCCATTATTCCTTCTGTTAAAGTTCCAGTTTTATCAAGACATAGAGTATCTACTCTAGCTAATGTTTCTATACAATATAAATCTTGAACTAAGACTTTAGATTTAGATAATCTAATAACGCTAACAGCGAGAACTGTACTAGTAAGTAATACAAGTCCTTCTGGTATCATACCAATAATTCCCGCAACTGATTTTACAACTGCGTCTTGCAAACCAACACCAAATACAGTATATTGCATTGTAAACAATCCAATTCCAATTGGAATAATTGCAAAAGTTAATACTCTGATTATTTTATTTAAAGAAGTCATAATTTCAGATTTTACTTTTTTTATGTATTTAGCACCACTCGAAATTTTTGCAGTATAATTATCTTCTCCAATATGTTCTACTTGTGCTATACATTTACCACTTACAATAAAGCTACCAGAAAGTATTTTATCTCCTTCTTTTTTTATAACTGTATCTGGTTCACCTGTTATAAAAGACTCATTTACTTGAACTTCACCTTCTAAAATGACGCTATCTGTTACAACTTGGTTTCCTGAATTCAATTCTATAACATCATCTAATACCAAATCATTTATAGATATTTCACTTTTTTTGCCATCTCTTATAACTTTTACTTTACTAGTTGCCATTACTGATAATTTATCAATTGTTTTTTTAGCATGTATTTCTTGAAATGTACTAATTGCTGTATTTATAATTACAATAGCTAGAAACAGCATATTCTTATATGAACCAACTAAAAAAACTGCAATTCCTAGAATTAAATTGATGATATTAAACAATGTAAAAAAATTCTCATATAATATTCTTTTTATTGTTTTAGTTGGTACTGTTGTATCATAATTTATTAATCCCTTTTCTTGTCTTTCTTTTACTTCTTTTTCTGTTAGTCCTGTTTTTATGTTCATTTATTATTTACCTTTCTTAATTTTTAATTTACACATAAATTATATCATATATTCTTCAAAAAATGACAAAAAGATATTAAATTTCTTTAATATCTTTTAAAAATAAGGACATATATAGCCTAATTATCTAATTACTTTCACTCCTCAAAGAAACGCTTAAAATCTTCTTCTTTTATCTTTTCTTTTTCTAATAAAGTTTGTGCTATTAAATCAAGCTTGTCTCTATGTTGTTTTAAAAGCTCAATTGCATTTTTGTATGCTGTATCTATTAATGTTTTTACCTCTAGTCCTATTTTATCTCCAATATCTTCTCCAAATAATTGCATTTCATATGGTTCTTTTCCTTGGAAATCAATTGGTCCTAATTTATCACTCATACCATATTTGGTAACCATATCTTTTGCAATTCCAGTGGCTACTTCTATATCGTTACTTGCACCTGTTGATATATCATCTAATACTAATTTTTCTGCAGCTCTTCCACCAAGTAAGGCAATTAATTTTTCTTCCATTTCTGTTTTTGATATATAGTATTTATCTTCATCAGATTTATACATTGTATATCCACCAGCAACTCCTCTTGGTATAATTGATATTTCTTTTACATCTGTTTGTGTAGGTAAATATCTGCTTACTACAGCATGTCCCGCTTCATGATATGCTGTTAATTTTTTATCTTTATCTGAATATGTTCTAGTGTGTTTTTCTAATCCAACCGTTACCTTTTTAACAGCTTCTTCTATATCATTATTTTCAATATATTCGTGTTTGTTTTTAGTTGCAATTATTGCTGCTTCATTTAAAATATTTTCAAGTTCTGCTCCCGTAAATCCTGCTGTATCTTCTGCTATACTTTCTAAATTAACTTCTTCAGAAATCTTTTTGTCTTTGCTATGAATTTTTAAAATGTCTAATCTACCTTTTAAATCTGGTACTGGAATTGTAATTCTTCTATCAAATCTACCAGGTCTTAATAATGCTTTATCAAGCATTTCAGGTCTATTAGTAGCAGCTAAAACTATGATAGTTTCTTCAGAACCAAAACCATCCATTTCTACCAACAATTGATTTAAAGTTTGGTTATTCTCTGTTTCTGCTCCACTATTTGATGTTCTTCTTGACCCTATTGCGTCTATTTCATCTATAAAAACAATACAAGGCGCTAATTTTCTAGCTTTTTCAAATAATTTTCTAACACGTGATGCTCCAAGTCCAGCAAACATTTCAATAAATTCAGATCCACTCATAGAAATAAATGGGACATCTGCTTCACCAGCAATTGCTTTTGCAATTAGTGTTTTACCTGTACCTGGTTTACCATATAATAAAACTCCTTTTGGTACTCTTGCTCCCATTTTGGTGAATTTTTCTGGTTTTTTTAGAAATTCTACTATCTCAACCATTTCTTCTTTTTCTTCATCTAATCCTGCTACATCATCAAATTTTATTTTTGTTTTTCTTTCTGTGTCATCATATACTTTACCTTTTTCTCCTAAACCTTGCATTTTAAATATCATTATAAACAACGCAAGCATTATAGCTGTTGGTAAAATTGACATTATTGTTCCAGGAATTTGCGATAATATGTCTTTTGGCTTTTGAATTAATTCAATTTCATTTCCCTCTGCTACTTTTGTTTGAACTAATTCCATAAAGCTTTCCACGTCCGGAACTATTGAAGTTTTTTCTTCTTCTAAATTTTTCACCTTAACTTTAAGTGTTGTACTTCCAGTCGTCATTTCTATTTTTTCTATATTACCATAAGATAGTTCCTTAATTAAATCTGTATATGCTAATGTTTTCTTATCTTCATCTTGTTTATTTCTTATAATAAATACAGCCACTAAAATAACTACAGCAATTATCAATATAGTTATTAATATTATTAAACCTGTCTTTTTATTTTTTTTGTCATTTTTATTACTTTTACTCATTTTTCATGCTTTCCTTTCTTGTTAGTATAGTTTAATTAATTTTATGCATTTGAGCCTTCTGGTTCATCATTTAAGTTTTTGGTATCTTTATTTTCATCTTTATCTTTTGTTTTTTTCTTCTTTTCTTTGTCTTCATTTTTTTTGTCATCTTTATCATCTTTGCCATTTTCATGTTCTTTATTGTCTGATTCTTCTTTTTTATATTCTTCATTCTCTTTTTTTATAATTTCTTCAGCTTCTTCAATTTTCATTAATTCTGCTTGTTTTTTTATAAAATCAGATTTTAATATTAAAATTGCTGCAACTAAGTATATCGCTGCAACTGCAACATACATTACTTGGAAATATTCCATACTAAATGGAATAAATATGTTTACTCCAATATATAACATATTTAATATTACAGATAGTGTTATTGCATATACTGACATATTAAATAATGCTACAAAACGCATTCTTATTTTTGCAAGTATAGTTGTAATAAATCCAAAAATACTTAATAATACGACATTTGATATTGTTGTTAAAAAATACATTATAAATGAATATATAAAAATTGTGAAAAATAAACTTGAATATAATTTAAACATACCTGAACCATTAGCATAATTTATTACATCTTGTTTATTAAATTCAGTTATTCCCATTTGCTCAAATGTATCTTTATATGAATAGTTAATTGTTCCAACAACTGATGAATTTTTTATAATTAGTTTGTCTTTTAGCAGAACTACTCCTTCCCCATTTTCTGTAACCTCATTTATATATTGATTTACTTTTTGTTCATCCTCTGTATTAGTATCAACAATTACTTCTCCTATTGGAAACTTTTCTTGATTAATTTTTAGTTCTGTTTCTGACGCCACACTTAATATTCCATCCTTATAAGTAAATTCAGGAAATTCATTATTTAAATAGTTTACACCTTTTTGTATTAATATATGTGTTTGATATATCATTCCAGCAGATATTACTAATGTAAGAATCATTACTATTTTTACCAAATATCCTAATGCTCTTTTGAATCCTTCAGCAGCCATATCTGGATATTTTTCTATTTTAGATATTGAATACCATAATCTTTTAAAAAAATTCATTTTCTTTGTTTGTATTTTTTCTTCATTAATTTCCTCTTTTTCTTCTTTCATTATTTATACTCCCTTCTTACATTACTATTTACAAATTTAGGATTGACATTGATTTTTACTTTATCACCTATATTTATATTTTTACCTGTTATATCACATGTTAAATGATATGTTCCAACTCTTCCTATTACTTTACATCTTTGTTCATTTATAGTTACATATATATCTTGCTTCTTAAAAAAGTCCTTTACGTCTCTTACTATATATCTTAATTTATCAATACTCCTAAACATATCTCTGCTATTTGTTATATTAATTCCATCCATATACCCACTAGGGACAATTGCTACTTTAGTTTTTGTTTTAGTTTCGTAAGTATTCGAATATCCCACATTAAATTTGGGTGGTAATTCTTTTATTTCAGCAACTTCTGATTCTAAGTATGATATTTTTTTTAATCCTAAATTATTTTTAAATGATAATCGTCCTAAAAATGCAGATCCAACTCTTACAGCATTTAAATGCATTTGTGGATATTTTAAAAACGCTGATGAATTACATATATGAAGCATTCCTGTTTTTATTTTATTTTCTTGTAATATCCCTACTGTATCTATAAATCTTTGAAATTGCAATTTTGTATATTTTTCATCATAAAAGCTAATTGAAAAGTGTGAAAAAGTTCCTTCTATATTTATATTATTTATATTTTTTAAACTTTCTACGATTTGTTCTGGATTATTATATATAAACCCATATCTACCAAACCCTGTATCTATCTTTAAATGTGTTCTTACTTTTTTATTATCTTCGTTTGCTATTTTTTCTGCAATTATAATATCTTCTTTAGAACCAATTGTAATTATTATATCGTTATTTATTAATTCTCTTACATCTTCTTCTATTGCTGTTGAAGATAACATTAATATATCTTGCTCTATTCCTGCTTTTCTTAATTTTAAAGCTTCATCTACTGTTGAAACTGCAAAAAAAGATATTCCATTGTCAATTAAAAATTTGGTGTATTCTATCAACCCTAACCCATATGCATTACCCTTTACAACAGCAATTATTTTCAAACCATTTCCATTATCATCTTTTCCGCTTTTCTTTGCAAAATCTTTTATTTGTTCAATATTGTGTCTTAAATCTTTTTTATTAATTACTAAGGTATTCAATTTTATTACTCCCTTATTATATTACTTCGCTATTTTTCTTTTTATTTGTCTTATTGTTCTAAATGCTTTTTCTGAAAATCTATATAATTTATATGTTATAGGTTTAAATGGCATATAAATTTCTCCAATAAATTCTGTAAACGTTGCTCCAAAAC
>Ga0326514_10002279_pt1 | contig 12255 bp, 21 predicted proteins | sample 3_2548_0518_D_FD_203653 | JGI IMG/M metagenome (GOLD analysis project Ga0326514, IMG submission 203653) | Bovine rumen microbial communities from UC Davis, California, United States - 3_2548_0518 | ecosystem: Host-associated > Mammals > Digestive system > Stomach > Rumen | place: USA... | reverse complement strand
GGCAAAGTTTCAGGTGGTGCAAGCACTTCCTCAAAGTCCTGATGCGGAGACATTTTATTTTGTGGTAGGGTAAAATGGTAGGATACAATCAATTATATCACGGCTCAACGCATATCGGCTATATATCCAAAAACGGTCAGATTGTGAAAAAAGTCTATAAAGGCTCGGAGCTTGTATATCAACTGGGGTTTGACCCTGTAACGTTTAATGTTTCATCGTCCTTGCAAACATTTACCGTTCCGTTAGGGGTTAGCAAAATCCACGTTGATTGTGTTGCAAGTAAAGGGTTTACTCCTAACTCATCCTCTCAAGGTGGTAATGGTGGTCGAGTTCAATGCGATTTACCTGTAAATGGCGGTGAAACGCTTTATATCACAGTTGGAGCAATACCGTCTGATAGTTCTGTAACATATAACGCTTCTGATATTCGTATGGGAGGCACAGAATTATCAAACAGAATTATCGTTGCTGGTGGCGGCGGTAGTGGTTCTTATGCGACAAACCCATTTACAAGATACGCCGCAGGTGGTGCAGGTGGTGGCTTGACCGGCGGAACTGGTGGCAATTCGGGCGGTAACGGCGGGACACAATCTGCTGGTGGTTTGGGTGCGTATGGTGTTGACGCTTATGACCCTAATAGGTCGCCAAGCGGAACGCTCGGATATGGAGGAGCAACAGGGACGGGTGGAAACGTTGACGCTGGTGGAAATTCGGGTGCTGGCGGTGCCGGATATTATGGCGGCGGTGGCTCAAGACGGACAGCGGTATTTTTTGGTGGCTCTCAACGTGATTCTTGGGCAAGAGGTGCAGGCGGTGGTTCGTCATACACGAACTCCAACTGTTCAAATGTAGTTCATACTCAAGGCTATCGTGACGGTGCAGGTTATGTAACAATATCATTCGTTAGTTAGGGGGTGAGGACAATGGCTTGCAGAGGTAAAAAACGCAAATAATCATCGGGGGCGCAAAGCTCCCTTTTTTAATGGGGGAATAGATGACAGGAAGAATAGTAAATAATTTGATTGAAGTTCGGCAGGGGGATAGCTTTACCATAAATATTGCCGTTAAGGATAAATGCGGAAAGCCTATTAACCTGACCGGTGCAAATGTATTGATGCAGGTTAGAGATAGCGGAAACAACCTTATTTTCAGTGTTAGTGAAACGCCGGTTGATGTCTTAAATGGTAAAGTCGCATTGATTTTAACCCCCACTATGACATCGGCTCAAGTCGGGGATTATGTGACCGACATTCAATTAACTACATCTGACGGAACGGTTGACACGCTGTTTCCAAGAGATGTCAACGCAATAGGAACTTTCAGGATCACACCGCAAGTCACCACGGGGGCGTAAATGGAATATTCTATAAATGAAAAAACGGTTGAAGCGGTTTTGACTTCGGTCAACTTGGAAACAAAGATTGACGGCGGAAACCTTGAAGTAGTTATTGGCGATAGTGCCAAAATGGAAGTAAATGAGGCGGTGAATTACATCAAATCAGGACAAGCAGAAGTTCAAGAAACGGTTGATGAGGGAATAGCTGACTTTAACCAAAACGCATCAGAAAAGACTGAGGCGTTTAATAACAATGCCACGGCAAAAACAAACGCATTTAATTCTAACGCTACATCTAAGACTACGGCATTTAACGAAAACGCAAGTTCTAAAACGGCGGATTTTAACACTAATGCTAGCTCTAAGACCGGTGATTTTAACGCCAATGCGACAAGTAAAACCACAGACTTTAACGAAAACTACACCGAGAAGAAAGCCGTTATAGACAGCCAAGTAGAGTTAGCTAAGGACTGGGCTACAAAAACAGACGGCACGGTTGACGGAACGGATTACTCTGCTAAATACTATGCACAATCCATTTTACCGATTGCCAGCGATATTACGACTGTTGCAGGCATAGCAAGCGATGTTACCACGGTTTCTTCTGTCTCCAGTGATGTAACAAGTGTTGCCGGTAATGCTACGGACATCTCCACGGTTGCCGATAGTATCTCCGATATAAATAGTGTTGGAAGTAATATAGCAAAAGTAACGGCTGTTGCAGACGACCTCACTAATATAGATGCGGTTAATGCTAATAAAACCAACATAGATGCTGTTGCTAGTATTTCATCTGACGTAACGACTGTTTCGGGGATTTCAAGTGATGTAACCTCGGTTGCAAGTAATAATACGGATATTAGTGCGGTTGCTGACGATTTAACGAATATTAACTCGGTAGCAGACGACCTTACGAATATAGATAGCGTTGCAGGGGATTTATCTAACATTGATGCGGTAAATTCTAACAAAACTAATATAGATGCTGTTGCGGGGAATAATGCCAACATCATAGCGGTAGCAGATAACGAAACAAATATAAATGCCGTTGCGGGTAATGCCACAAACATTAACGCCGTAAACGCAAATAAGGCGAATATAGACACAGTTGCGGGGATAAATACGGATGTTACGACTGTTGCAGGGATAGCCTCTGATGTAACCGCAGTAAAGAACAATGCAACGAACATAAACACAGTGGCAGGGGATTCTTCTGCTATTAATACGGTAGCGGGTATTTCTACCGATATTTCTACGGTGGCAGGGAATGCCTCAAATATCAATACAGTCGCAGGAATTTCGGGCGATGTTTATACGGTAGCTTCTATTGCAAGTGATGTAACAGCGGTTAAAAATAACGCTACGAATATTACGACTGTCGCTACGGATATAGCTAATATTAACGCTGTCGCCGGAGATTTAACCAATATAGACAACGCCTCGAGTTATGCAAATTTGGCAAAGGATTGGGCAACTAAAACCACAGGCACAGTGGACGGAAGCGAATATTCAGCGAAGCATTACGCAGAACAGACTGCCAGTTTATTAAATACTAAGCAAGACACTTTAGTTAGTGGAACAAATATCAAGACCATTAACTCAAATTCTATTCTTGGAAGTGGCAACTTAGATATTGACGGATTACCCTCTCAAACAGGGCAAAGCGGAAAGTTTTTAACCACAAATGGAAGTGAGGCAAGTTGGGGAAGCCCGACAATCCCAACGGTTAATGATGCTACTCTCACTATCCAAAAGAACAGCACAGATGTTGCTACATTTTCCGCAAATGCAAGCTCTAACGTTACGGCTAATATAAGTGTGCCAACTAAGGTTTCTGATTTAAATAACGATAGTGGTTATATTACGGGAATAACCTCAAGCGATGTAACAACAGCTTTAGGATATACTCCTTATGATAGTTCTAACCCTAGCGGATATACGTCTAATGTCGGAACTGTTACGAGCGTGAATAATACATCACCTGATGTAAATGGTAACGTAACGCTTTCAATTCCTGCGGCACAGGTCAATTCAGACTGGAATGCGAACAGCGGTGTGGCACAAATCCTTAACAAGCCGACTTTAGGAACTATGGCAAGTGAGTCTGCAAGCGACTACACACCGACATCCGGATTAGCCACAGTTGCAACAAGTGGTAGTTATAACGACTTATCAAATAAGCCGACAATTCCCACAGTTAATAACGCTACTCTTACCATAACACAGGGTGGCACGACAAAAGGAACATTTACCGCTAATGCTTCAAGTAACGTAACGATTGATTTGGATAGTGGTGGTTCTGTTTTAGAAGCTCTTTATCCTGTTGGAAGTGTTTATTTAACTTATAACAACGTCTGTCCTTTGCAGACACTTGGTATTGGCACTTGGACGCTTGAAAGCACTGGTGTCGTTACAAGCGTTAATACGAGTGTGCCGGTTAAAGGTAATGGGATGACATTGGGTTTATCAACAGGAACACAGAATTTTACTATCACTGGCTATACCAATCAAGGTTATATTGGAGCTTGGACAGGTAATTATGGAGGTAAAATAGGACAGGGTCCTTCTGGTTTAATTTATGCTCAAAAAAGTGCAGGTGTTACGACTGACGAAACAAAATCAGGTATTGTCGGCACAGTAACGCGTTCAGTATCAACTATCAATATCTTTCGGAGGACAGCATAATGAGTTTATATTTAGGAGAAAATTGTATTAGTGCTGGAGAAATAGTATGTTAAACTGGCTTAAAGCCTTATTCAAGGAGGATAATATGGAGAAAATCATCAAAAGGCTGGAATTTCACGAGGGCTGTGTCTTAAAGCCCTATTACTGCCCGACAGGACATCTCACGCTAGGCATTGGGCATAATATAGAGGCAAGACCATTTACAGAGGAAGAGCGGAAAGCAATCGGAGATTGGAAGCAAGGTATCACTAAAAATATGGCATATATGATTTGCCGAAATGACGTTAATCTTTGCTTGGAGAAGTTAAAGACTTTGGACTTTTGGAAACAACTTGATGAAGAACGGCAGTATGCTCTGATAGATATGTGCTTTCAGCTCGGCTGGGTAGGACTAAAGAAGTTCAAGAAGATGTTAAAAGCTATGTCTGAAAAGGACTTTAAGACTGCAAGTGAACAATGTCTTGATTCTGCTTATGCAAAACAAACACCCAAGAGGGCAAAGAGAATTGCTAACCTTATTAAGACAGGAGTATGGGATATATGAAATACTTAGACCTAGATAGAGTGTGGAGTTATATTATAGGAGCATTGATAGGATTTTTTGAGCCGATATATGTAACGATTTTGTGGATGTTGATTTTTATTTTAGCAGATATGGCGACAGGAATCTATGCGGCATACTGCAAGAACGAGAAAATCACATCTCACAAAATGCAAAGAACGGTGGTTAAGTTCTTAATGTATGGTTGCACGATTATTCTCTTAGAGGGGTTTGATAAGTATTTTGTAACCTTAGTTGACTGCGGGCTTGCGACAATAGGTGCAACGATAATCTGCGGTATAGAACTATACTCTATATTTGAGAATTGCTACAAGGCAACAGGAAATGTAGTGTTTAAAGTTCTGACGACTTTTACAAGAGAAAAGATTGAAAACAAAATAGGAGTAAAGATTAAGGGGAAAAAGAAATGATAGTTCTGTGGTCGCTTGCTTGTGTATTTATCGGGTTTGTCGGTGGTAACATTTTCAGGGGGTATGTAGATGATGATGAGTAGTTTATACTTTATCTGGGGTAGCTTCCTAAGGCGTTGGTTCGGTGGTGCTTTTAAAAAAGGTATAATGTCAAAGCGTGGACTTCAAGCAACTGCGATGATATTAACCTTTATGAGCATTTATATTGATTCGCTTGCTTGGAAAGCTGTTTTAATTGGAATGGCAATAAGTGTTTACCTCTATATTCAATACTGGAGCAGAGGACACGGATGCTGTTTTGATATTGGTAGAGATAAGCAACCAAGCAAAGAAACAGAAAAACGATATAATGAGCGTTGGTATCATATCCCTTGCGATTGGTTGGTTAAAAAAGGCTTTTTTCCTGCGTATGGCGTTAGATACGACTTTTTATATATGACACTACGCTACACTTGCCCGATTCTGCCGATGATGTATTTTGATTGGAAGTATATTTTAATCGGGTTATCTGTAGCTCCTGTATATGATATTTGTTGGTGTTGGTATCAATCTAAGATTTGGTTAAAGAATCCGCCTGAATGGTTAAACGCTCCGACAAAGGTTGCAGAAATAATCGTTGGCGGTATTACATACGCAGGATGTTATTTATTGGGGTTGTAAGATGAAAACATTTATGCTTTATTTTGTGGCTTTTCTTTTGCTCTGTGCGTATATTTTCGCTCAGAACTATATTGAGCGTGGTCGGCAGATAAACACGTTGGAAAGCGAAAAAACCGAGCTTAAATCACAACTTAAATCAAAGGAGGCAGAAATTGAAAACTACAACGAAAAACAGCTACAAGCCAGTAGCACGATTGAAAAAGTCAGGGAAGTGGTCAAACGAGTTAAAGAGCCTTGCGATTGTTATAATTCTGCTTTGCCTAGCGATATTAAGCGGTTGCTCCACGACAACAACAAACAAGATTAAGGATAACTGCTTAAGAACGGTAGAAACTTGGGGTGATGTAACAGATTGTGCCATTAAGTTGGATAAACTACAATGAAAAACGGCAAAATCGGTAAAAAATTTACAGATTATGTGATTTTTTCACAAAAAAGAGGGTAAAATATGATTGAAGATGAGATTTTAAGCGAGATTAAAGAGGAGCAAGCTGACCGATTGGAAGAACCTTATCTTTTTCCGAAAGAAGAAATGCACAGCTTGATAAAATGGCGACCTGTTTCAAACATACCAGTTGATGAGATATACAAAGATTTACCAAAAGTTAAAGAATGGCACGAGAATTACGAGAGGTTTTGGCTGAACAAAGGCAGATGATTCTTAAAAACTATATAGGGGGTAACATAATGACAAAATATATTTATCTAACCTACGTTGACCGATATATAGGAGCTTTTAACCCTTACACTTGGCAGATAGAATACGCTCCAACAGAGAAGTTTGTTGACTTTGTTCAAAAAATCCTTAAAGACTACCCCGAATATACGCCGCATTGTGTGCTTGATAGAACTATTGAAAAGGTTATCCGTGATAAGATAATTCACGATATAAAACTTGCAGAAGAATTAAAAAACAAACGTTAATAAATTTAGCATTTTTGTTACAACTTTATTAAAACGACTCGGCAAATTTCAGCATTTTTTAGCATTTTTGTAACAACTTTAATTCTCGGAATTTTGGACTAGATAATAAAAAAACCTTGTAAAAACAAGGCTTAAAAATGGTGCCGTTTACGTGACTTGAACACGTGACCCACGCATTACGAAAGAGGTTATCTATATTTATAAGCATTTGTTTTAACATAATTTTCTTTTAACAACTTTCATAATTTTACAACTTTGTTACAAGTTCACTCAAAAACAGACATCAGAGCTTGCCTTTTTTCTTCATCTAAAACGTGGGCATATTTAGTAGTGGTCTTAATATCTGCGTGTCCTAAAATCTGTTGTGTGAGCTTTAAATTTCCTGTTTTCTTTAATATCCACGTTGCCGCCGTGTGCCTTAATGTGTGAAAGTTCGTATAAGGCAGTCCTGCACGTCTTAAAGCTGTATGCCAAGCTCTTTTGATTGTAGTCATCGGTTTTCCTTTATAGTTAAACACAAAATCGTTAATTCTCGGTTGAGCTTGCAGAATAGTTTTAAGTTTGTCTATCATCGGGATAGATAGGTTTTTACCACCGTCTTTTGTTCTATCCTTTACTTTGATATTGATTAGATTGTTATTAAAGTCTATTTCTTCCCATTTTAAGTTTAAGAGGTTTGAAAGCCTTAATCCTGTATATAAAGCCGTGTAGATGATTGGCTTTAAGTGTGGAGCAGAATTATCAATAATCTTTTGCGCTGTTTCCCAACTATCCAAATATTTAACGTTTTCGGCTTTTTCTTTGAGTTTGAACTGGGATATTTTTATTCTAGGTATGTTATACCCCCAAAGCTCGCATTTGTTTAATAGTGAGGATAATAACATCAATTCTCGGTTAATTGTAGCATTGGCGACTTCGTGTTTTCTTCTGTCCACCATTTGAGATATAACTATATTTGAAAGTTCTGATAAGTTCTTAATGTTAAGATGTTGCTTTAACTGGTCTAACCGTTGTAAGGTTTCTAAAGGTCGGGATAAGTATTTACCGTGGCGGTCATAATATAATAAGCAAGCGTTTTCTAGTGTTATGCTTGTTGTAGGTGTTGGATTGTCTTGGTAGCATTGGTTGATTTTTTCAATAACTTTTCTTTCCGCAACCGCTCTTTCTCTAGTGGCAAGAGTTCCGCGATAGTGGTAGGTTTGTCCGTCTGACCGAACGAAATGGATATAGGCATACCAAACTCCTCTATTTTGGTATAATCTATAAGGTTCTGTGTGTTTCTTTGCCACCTGTCCAAGTCCTCTGTGTTAAATAATCTGCGCTTGGATGGGCAAATAAAGGGGATTAAGCCCTTATTTACAGCCGATTCAAATAAGTATCTTCCTATATTTAAGTATCCACACGCTTGTTTAGCATTTAAAAGCATTATTTTCTCCAAGTGTCAAGTTTTAATCTTCAACGTGGTTATAAGTTTTTCCGTTCCAAGCCCCATATATTCCTAAATTATATCTTCTAATTATCCAGCGTATTGTGTTTTTATCCCTGCCGGTTATCTGATTTATTTCAGCGGTTGTTTTACCTCCTTTATGAAGTTTAACGACAATTTTCCATCGGTCATCTTTTGGCTTTCGTCTAGGATTATCTTTATTAAGTTGTATCTCCTTTTCTCTTGCCTCAAGTTTTAATATAGCGGCGGTTATAGCAGTTTTCTTAAGCTCCGTGTCCTTAATTCCTTTTAAGATGTCATTCATTGCACCCATATATTTGCGTTTCATTAAGAATAGGTTAGATATATCGCAGTTTGTTCTATCTCCGTCTAGAAACATTAAGCATTCGTCAGGCTTTGTCGGCTCGTGATATTTTTCCCATTCAATAAAGTGCTTTCTTTTTTCGCCGCCTTCTACTCTTACAAGAATATATCCGTCTTTGTCTTTTCGCTCTGTTCCTAAAGGTTTTAAGTGCCAGCTTGGAATAATTTTCCCGTGTGTGTATTTTTTACCTAATCTGTGATGGCTTACAAGATTATAAACACTTGTTCTCGGTATATCATAACCAAATTTTTGTTTAATTTCATCACGCAAGTTTTTACCAGTTAATTTGCTTTCTTTTATAAAATCAAATACTTCTTGCGGATATTTCGGATAAAAAACCATTATTACCTCTTGTAATAGTTTGCATCTCTTATTGGTTTTGGTTTATCTAGGTCTTCAAGCGGCACAATTATAGCACCGTCCTTTTTAGTTCTATCAGATATTAAACCGCTCCGCATACTTTCCGCTTTTAATCGCAAAGCATAAGTTCCGATAATTTGATTCGCCACATTACCAACCGCCTGTGCTCTTTTTATTTCCGTTTCCAGTTTTTCGCCTTTTAGGTCAGCACTATTTAATCGCTCCAAAGCGGTAAATAAATAATTGTTCAAATCATTTAAATCACTCATGTTTTCGCTCCTTTCATAAAATAAATGTTATTTTTTCGTGTCCATTTTTCTTTTTCTTGGTCTGTCCAGTATTGCCAATCTTCAAAATATTCAAACCTGTGTCCTCTTGCTTTTCTTCCGTTTAGTATTGACATATAAACACATTCAGCAGAACATCCTATTTTCTCTGCACATTCTCGCAAAGTGCGGTATGTTTCAAGCGTTTCAATGTCTATAATTCTTTTTGAACCTTGAATATTGCCCATTTGAATTTCTTTTATCCTCTTGAAAAGTGTATCAAATTGCATATTTTTCCCTTACATATCTTTTAACTGTCCCCCAAGTGGCACCTGTTTTTTTTGCTATTTCAGATATACTTGCACCCTGCATCAACATAGAACCTATTAAATAATCATATTCATCTAGCTTTTTTAACTTGTTTCTTGCGTTTGCAGGTCTTCCAATATGAACACCATCAGCTTTCTTTTTGGCAAGTGCCTCTTTCGTCCTTTGGCTTATTCTTTCACGCTCTATCTGTGAAGAAAATGCAAACACACTCATAATCATCAATCCAAGTGCGGAATCGTTAATTTCCATATTTTCCTTGACACAATAGATATTAACACCTTTATCCTTTAAGACTTTTACCATATCAAAAGTATCTGTCATTGAGCGACTTAGACGTGAAAGCTCCGATACAATCAACAAATCACCCGATTTTAACTCTTTAATAAGCTTTCCAAGTTTGCGTTTTTTATATTCAATCTTTCCCGATACACCTTCTTCTATTACTTCCCTGTCAATCTCAAGCCCTTTATATTCGCAATATCTAACAACGCCGGATTTTTGATTTTCATAATCCTGCTCGTCGGTAGATACTCTGTAATATGCGTATATCATCTATTCTTCTCCTAATACTTGGTTGATTTTTTGAGAAAATACCTTAAAAACGTGTTCAAAATTACCTATCGGCAAATTTCTGTTATGTTCGCCTACGTTTTTATCGTTCATATTGCCAACAACTCCAGTAAACCATAACTCGCACTCTTTTAGCTGTTCTTTGAGCTGTGCGTTTTCTTCTTCCAAACGAGCCGTGTCAAAGTCATACGCTGTTTCTTTTAATTGTAGTTTGCTATTGAGATTTGCATTTTCTTCTGATAAAGCGACAACCCTTGATTTAAGCTTGCTAATCCTATCAGGATAATTTCCGTTTGCTTTCACCATAGCAAGCCTGTGTTCAAGCTCTGCATTTATTTCTTCCCCCTCGTTCTTTGCCAACTGGTCGGATAGAAGCTTTTGGTATTCCTCAAAACTCGGCACTTCGGCAATAATTTCTTGCCAGTCATCAACCCCGTTGTGAACGTATCTGATTTCAACTTCATCACTCCAAGCGCAACGGACATAATACCACCCATCAGGCAGTTCGCCTTTTTTCCATTGTTCGGTTAAGTTAGTCATCTTTTAACTCCTTATTATAGTATGGACACGTTCTCGGTGTGAAGTGATGTTCGCCATATATTTCACAATCTTTATCTATATTATTCCAAACAGGACAATACTCTTTACAGGTCATTCTTGGCTTTCTAGTTTCACAAAAAACTATTTTTTTAAATTCTTTTTCGGTTTTCATAACCTCGCAATCGTCACTATCTTTACTCATAGCTTTTCTCCTCATCATCTACTATTTTATAAAAGGCTGTTTTGTCAATTTCTCCGTTATCAACTAGCTCATTGTATCTTTTTAATGTTACAGGTATTATTTTTAATTCACTCATTTCACCTACCTTTATTAAACTCTTTGTCCAGTCATCAGCAGGAGCGATGTTAATTACTGTGTTAATACATTCAGAAATACAGTGATTCGTCGTAACCCACCTACCGTCACATACGCTCGCCACAGGTTTTTCGTCAAACCAACACCAAGCTCCGTCTTTATCCATAGCAACCCAGCCGTCTTCCATAAATGGTATAATGTCTTGTATGTTAATCATTCTTCATACTCCTTTAAAAGATTATCAATAGCTATTGTTAATCTTGCTCTAAAAGTTTCATCTTGCTTTAATTTCTGAACAGTTCTCGCTATACAAGATTCTGATTGACTTGCAAATTCTCTAACAACCTTTTGACCGATAGCTCGTCTAATTTCTGCCTTAAACTCTCCATCCGTAAGTATATTTTCAAGACAATCATTCATAATTTCTTTAATTTCTTTTTCGTGTTCCATTATAAGAGCGTTTGCAACATTCTTAAAAGGATTATTATAACCATCTAAATTTTTTACACCATTAATAACCAATGATTTTATTGCTGATATAATTTCTTTTTCATATTCTTTCATTCATCATTCTCCGTCTTAAATAAATCATCTATGTTTGCTTTACTCTTGCCGAGATAGGTGTAATATTCGATTATATCTTCATACAAATAATTTGATGTTTCTAATTCTTTACGACTATTACATCTATGCACACATTCAAAATTTTGACATTTATCTATGCTTCTAAATTTTCCGTCAAGAGGATAACATTTATGTTTAGAAACAATGTGTATTTTATGCTTATCATCTGTTTTATATTCCCAAACATCTCCGACTTGTGGTGTATCTTTACTCATAGCTTTTTCTCCTGTTCCTCTTTTTCCTTATCGTATAAATCCAAAAGCTTGTGCAGATGCTGTATTTCCTTATCCTTTTCAGCCAAGAGTTTTCTAAGACACTCGACTTCGGCTTTATAGGTTTCTTCCATACTAGCGTTATTTGGCTGACACATGGTGCGTTCCTTTCCAAGTTCTATGGGTGTTAATGTTATGCTTTACCGCTACACGCTCAAAAAATTCGTGGTATTTCAAAAGATTTAATCCTGCAATAATAACATCAGCAGTTTCTTCTTTGAGGTTTGGTGCATATTTATAACGTTTGGCATATCTTGTTTTGATATATTTAGCCTTTGCCTCGTTAAACTCATCTATTTCACCGTGAAATTTGCGTTCCTGACCGTCAGATGATAGCCCTTTGAACTGTTTATCGTGCCAACGCCATATTTTATATACAAGTAATAATTCTCTAATCATAATAACCCCTCAAATACTGTTTGCGATACAAAATAGCGTGTCCATCGTGCCGGTGCGCCGGTGTGGTGGTTTGTGCCGTGTTCCGTGACTTTTGTTACTTTATAGCCTTGCTCTTGCAAATCGCAGATACGGCGTGATAGTGAGCCAATTCCTAAGTTATACCAAGCCTCTGCCGATGTGATGCCTTTAT
>Ga0326514_10002278_pt1 | contig 12257 bp, 19 predicted proteins | sample 3_2548_0518_D_FD_203653 | JGI IMG/M metagenome (GOLD analysis project Ga0326514, IMG submission 203653) | Bovine rumen microbial communities from UC Davis, California, United States - 3_2548_0518 | ecosystem: Host-associated > Mammals > Digestive system > Stomach > Rumen | place: USA... | reverse complement strand
TAATGCTGCATCGGCATCCGTCGATGCCATGCGAACTGATGTTGACGGAGCGGTAGACAGGGCCAACGCAGCCATCGACGCCATGGGTGACATATCCGAGCAAGCCGTTCCCGTCATGAGCGCGGACGTGCGCGGCGGGGCGAAGATACAGCCCGACAGCGGCTTGGAGATAACCAACACCGACAACCTGCAAGTCCGGTTGGCGCTTGAGTCAGAAGGTGACGTGCGCGGCGGGCTTGCTCAGGTGACGGCCAAGGGGCATGCGGAGCAGGTGAGCACGACGGGGAAGAACCTGCTGCCCCGTGAGGCCATAAGTTCCAGCGTCGTGGACGGGGTGACGTTCGAGGAAAACCAAGACGGAAGCTTCACGGCCAACGGAACGGCAACCGCCAACATAGGTTTCGCCATTGGATATACATCGCCAGATGATTCGCTTTCCGAGGGAACGTATACGTTGAGCGGATGTCCGGCAGGCGGTTCGCAAAATACCTACTCCCTGCGATACTTCAACAACAGTACACAAATAAGCACCTATGATTACGGAAACGGTGGGATAAGGACGCTAACGAGCGAGCAGGCATCCAAATGGAACGCATGCTGGGTCTACATCATGTCCGGTACAACGGTCAACAACCTAACGTTCCGCCCTCAGTTTGAACTCGGCTCCACGGCCACCGACTACGAACCCTATACGGGCGGCTTGCCCTCTCCGCGACCAGACTGGGAGCAGCCAATCGAGGTGGTCAGGGGGAGGAATCTGCTGGATGAACAATGGGAGCTTGGGAACGTATATGGCTCAAACTCCACGACGCGCATCAGGAGCAAGGCCGTACTGCAAATCGAGGCTGGTAGAACGTACTCGGTCAGTCTCGGCAAGAACAACAGCATGAAGTACAGCGTTGCCACTACTGACGAGAGCGCGTATCCGTTCACGAAGTCAACGTATGCTGGAAACGTTGACACATGGCAGACTGGCACGTACACGTTCACCGCGACGAAGAATGCATATCTTGGCATCACTCTCGCGTTTGCGTCTGAAGCATCGATAGCTGCAAGCGACGGGTCGAACATCGAAATCCAACTCGCCCTCGGCTCCACGCCACAGCCATACGTGCCATACGGACACGTGGGGATGGAGGAGCGAGCGAGTACGGGCAATTGGGAGCAAGGGGCTATTAGCTCTCCATCATCTGCCCGAGAAACATATAGTGCACTAAAGGCAAGCAGTACGAAGCGGATTAGAACGGCTGAGCTGGTACCGCTGGTTATTGGCGATGACTACTTCGTTACAGTTGCAAGCGGTTATGAATGCGTGATTCAGGCGTTCTCGGATGACGGGAAGGCAGCGGTTCCAATACCGTCTTTTGCTAATACATGGAAGTCATCATCTTTCACATTCGTAGCGACAACACCATGTATAGCCATAGCAATCAGGTATACCACGCAGGCTGATATTTCCGTCAGCGAAGAAACGTCGAGCGCATGCCAAATCATCCACACCACCACCCCCATCCCCCTCCCACAACGCGGCTGGGTCGCTGGCCTACGTGATGGCACGGCGGACGTGCTCACACTGGACGGCGCGGGGCATGTGGAGTGGGAGAAGGAGACGGAAGAGGTTGTATTTGATGGCAGCAGTGATGAGAGTTGGAGTAGATACAGTGGTGGAACGGAAATGTTTTACTTCTACTATTCGTTACGCTCTGGTTCGAACCCAAGGCCGTTATTGATGTCCAATCGGTACATATTCATACAACATGGCAACACTCCAATTGCAGGAACTTTTATCGCTAATGGCGACACATCTTGGAACGGAAATGTGTCGTTTTTCCCGCCAGAAGAGGTCACAGAAGGCGATTATGCTTTATGGCGCGAGTTCTTGTCCTCCAACCCCGTCACCGTCCTCTACCCCCTCGCCACACCCGTCACCGAGGACTGCGGCTACTGCGAGGACTGGCCGACCGACATACCCGAGGGCGCGACCGTGACCATCCCCGAGCTGGATGCCGTGGGCGTCAAGTACTTCATCGACTCCGCCGTGACGGAGCTTGCAAGGCAGTGGTACGAGCGTGCTCACAGCGAGTACGAGGACAGGATAGCGGCACTAGAGTCGGCAGTGGCAGATTTGGCAACACAGTAAGGAGCAAGCATGATTGACTACGAACAGGCAGTACGCAGGGTAATCGAGTCCGGCAGCTACGTATTGGAGGACTTGGAGGACCGCATAGACGCTCTCTGGGTGGAGGGTAAGCTAACGGCAGAGCAACGCGCGGAGCTAAAGCGCCTTGCGGCTGAGGGCGCACGCGACGCGATGCAGATAGACGTGGTGGCGAAGCTGGCCGACTTGGAGCAGCGCGTCTGGGAGCTCGAGCACCCGGTGGACCAGTACGCAATCTGGGTACCCGGCTACGTGACCAAGCAGCATGAGATAGTGCGCTACGACGTTACCGGAGACGGAGAGCTGGACCTCTGCCAGTACAACGGCGGGCGTGCTTCCACGTCGCTGAGTATCGGCAAGATTGAGGGCTGGAACATGCTCGACCGAGAGCTGAACATCACCCACACCATCACGCGCGACGCAGACGGCGGGTATGTGGTCACGCCGATACCGGAACCGGAACCCGAACCGGAACCAGAGCCGGAGGCGCAGACCGAACCGGAGGAAGCGTAGTGGACTGGACGCCATTCATCGCACCCATCATCACCGTCGTGCTGGCGATCGTGACATTCTACGGCATGGTGTCATCGCGACTGGCGCGGATAGAAACGAAAGTCGATGACCTGAGCGAGGACGTGCGCAGGCATAACGGAGTGGTCGAGCGCACGGCAATCATCGAGCGCGACCAAAAGGCCGTGTGGCAAAACATTGAGCAGAACCGCAGCGATATCAATGCGGTCCGCGATGAGATGCATCGGTTGCACTCGCATACGGAGTAGGGCAGTTGGCGGGGGTCGCGTGTGCGGCTCCCGCCTTTTTTGTAAGGAGGAAGCATGAACGGCGAATTTTGGAAAGCTACGGGCATCCGCGCGATTCGCACGATGGCACAGACGGCAGTGGCGCTCATCGGCACCAACGCGATCGGCGTGACCGTCGTTGATTGGGTGGGCGTCGCGTCCGGTGCGGCGCTATCTGGCATCGTGAGCGTGCTCACGTCCATCGCCACCGGACTGCCAGAGGTAGACGGACCCAGAGGACGCGAAACAATTTAGGGACGGCACGAATGATAGGCAGTAACGAGATTGAGAAGCGCTTCACCGCGCAGAAGGTAACGAGAGAGCAAGCCAACGCCCAAGGCCATATAAGGAGCTGGGCGAAGCACCAAGCCAACTTCATTGATTCGCACGTACCGGACGGGCGCGAGAAGTCCATTGCACTAACCAAGCTTGAAGAGTTCGTAATGTGGGCAAACAAGGGCATAGCGCGAGGTGGCGAGTAATGGGATCCATAAAGAACCTTTGCAACATCATGCGTATGGCATGCGAGGATTGGAGCCTGGGCTACGACCAGTCGAACCGCTGGGACGTGCGCGACGGTGGCGAGTGCGATTGCTCAAGCCTTACCATCTGGGCGCTCAAGGCGGCTGGTTTTGACACTGGCACGGCATCATACACGGGCGATCTAAGCGCCAACCTAACGGCTCGTGGATGGGTACGCCTACCGGGTGACATTGGCAGCGTGAAAGCCGGTGATATCCTACTCAACGACGAGCACCATGTTTGCGTTGTGATTGCTGGCAGCGGGCTAAACGCCACGATTGCCCAAGCATCCATTGACGAGAACGGGCGGGCCGTTGGCGGCGCGTCTGGTGACCAAAGCGGCAACGAGACCAACACACGCAGGGTGTACGAGTACCGCTATGGTTGGGATTGCATATTGCGCTATGGCGGCTCAGACGGTGGCACGGCTACGCTTGACGTTGACGGCTACCTAGGCGAGCAATCAATATCGCTCTGGCAGACCCAATGCGGCACGCCCGTAGACGGAGAGATTAGCGGGCAAGGCCAGATCTACGCTAAGTGGTACCCTCGCTTGCTCAACGTCACTTTCGAGGGTGGCGGCTCAACGCTCTTGCAGCATGTGCAGGAGGTTATAGGCGTGCCAAACCCAACGGGCGTTGTGTCTCGCGGCACCATCTGCCTACTTCAAGGCTGGTTGGTGTTGCAGGGCTACGATATCGGCAACGACCGGGCGGGTGTGCTCGATGATGGCACGGCAAAGGCCCTCCAAAAGTCGCTCAATGATGGGAAGTGGGCATAATGGCCCATGGCAACTTCAACGAAGAGCTAGGGCGCGGGTGTGCTGGCATGGCGGTTGGCGCACTAATTGCAATTCTCACCTTCGCAAACCTCTTTGTGCTCATCATGAGAGGTTGCAGCGTTTAGATAGACGATTCTTTTTGCCCGCTGGCCTTTTGGCTGGCGGGCATTTTTATTTGCCGACCAGTTGCCTAACATTTTCCTAAGTTTGCAAAACCGCAGGTAGACGGCTTGTTGTAAGGCGTTCTAAGGGCCGTTTTAGTTGCCGAACGACTGTTTACCCGTGGATTTACGACTTGAGAAGAGCGGTTTACGACTAACACTTTCATTTTTGGAAATAGTTTGCCATATGGCTTACATCGCATAGCTCTACTAGTGCCACTTCATTTTTTCGCACTCAAATGAGGGCTGTTTTCACGCTCATAATTATTTGTACCAATTAAAACAGCTTTCCGTGACGTGCCGTGATTCGTGGAAAAGAGTTTAACCAAAAGAAAAGGCCGCACCGTGTGCGACCTCGTAATTCTCTGGTCGGGTGGACTGGATTCGAACCAGCGACCCCTTGACCCCCAGACATACAGGGGAGCATGAGCACCCCCGTTTACCTGCACTTTTACAATCCTCACCATGCGTTTAACGCACACTAACGCACACTATTACGCACTAATAGCCGTGGCTTGCCGTGAGCTAACGTGTAAAGGGTACGTTTTGGAGCGTACCCATTAGCCCACGAGGGCCGACATTGCGCTAGCGCTTTCCTCGAAGGTATCAGCGTGAGGATTTAAGTAGTTCGTATATAAGACCGGGCTGTTATCCGTTCTTCCCTGCATGGCGTTGATTACGGTCCTATCAACGCCCGCCCGCTGCATGAGCGTTGAGTAGGTGGCCCGCATGCGCCCAATCTCAACGTATGGGAGCGATTCTAAGGGCTTCCCGTCTGCAAACAGGGCTTTCCATCGCTTGGGTACGTAATCGGGCGTGAGACGCTTTCCAGACAGCTTCCAGCCGTCTTTCGTGTGCCTACGGCTCTGGCATATCGGGCCAGTACCCATGCACTCGCGCAGCGCATCGCTAAAGGGCGGGCGCATCGGCACGGATCTATAGCGCCTATCGTTCTTGGGCGCTTTCATGCCGTCCTCTGAGGTATAGGCACCCTTCACCGTGAGCGTGGCAACCCAATGCTCCTTAACCCGCTTGCGCTTCTTCCCCTTCTTCTTTGGCTCCAACATGAGCACCGTATCCCATGAGATATCTTCCCAATCGAGCGCCAACGCTTCGGATCGGGAAAGCCCGCACCCCGTCATGACCAGCCAGAGCGGGTATAGCTGCTCACCCTTGAGCAGTTCGAGGGCCTTTGTTACCTCGCTTGCGCCCCAGACTGGCAGCGGCGTGTTTCGCCTACCTTTTGGCATCTTGTAGCGGAACTCAGCCATGGGAGCGTCAATCTTCATATGATCGAAATGGGCTTGGTTGAGAATCGCCCGCAAAGTGCGCACGTAGTTTGGCGCGGATTGCGGCGGCAGGTCGTTAATCCATCGTTGTATTTCGATGTTCCCAATGTTGTTCAAATCCCAATTGCCGAAGTGCGGCGCAATGTGCGCCCTATAGTGCGAATCGTAGGTGTTGGCGTTGGCGTTCGTCGTGGTGGCGTGTTTCATCGGCGAGAAGTAGCCCCAGAAGTACGTGTTGAGCGTCATTGAATCGCCCGTAGATAAACAGCGCCCCATTTCATCGGCAAGCTGGACTATGGCCGCATCCGCCTGAATCTCGTTGCCGTGTATCGTGCGGTACGCGCGGCGGCGCTTGCCATCCTCGCGGTATCCGTTCGCTACCTCGATTTGCCAGACACCCGGCCTGATTTCTCGCTTTGTTCCGAGCTTCGAGCGCGTTTCATTGTGAGATAATGCCATTTGGCAACCTCCTTCTTGTTCTGGTGGGGAGCCACGCCCTGCAACGGTTTTGGTCGGCCACTTGCAGGGCATTTTTCTCACCACATTTGTTTATTTATTCATTCACTGCTTGTTCACTGAATAAGTGCGCCGCTTTCCTCCTTCCTATTGGGTGATACCTAAGCATCCGGTTTCCTTTTACCGTAGCGACAAATCGCTTTGCGTTGGATTGCATGTCAACGTAGTATCCGTGCTCTTCGGCGATAAGGCCATGGTCCAGCAGCTCCATAACGTCAAAGCTCACTTCCACAGGCCCAACCGGACCGTCGCGCGCCTTTGCGAGCATTGAGCGCTGATGCCTGTTCAGGTCGTAGAACGTAACGAATCCAGCCTTGCGCTTGCCAAACTGGTATCCGAGAAAGAACACGACGGCAGACCAGATGAGGAAGTGCCACGGGTGATTAACAACTATTTCCTCCATGACCTCCGGTGAGAGCAAGCCTAACGGATCCATGCGGCTACATCTCCATCATCTTTATCATGTCTTTTAGCGGTACTTCTAGGGCATCGGCGATTGCTACGGCGGTATCCAGCGTTGGGCTTTTGGCGCGACCGCTTAGCAATCCGTGTACGGTTGAGCGCGGCGAGCCTATACGCCTTGCAAGCTCAGCAGCGGAGACACCTTGTTTTTCTATGTAGTAGGCGAGCACTTCCCCGTATTTCATGACTGTTCTTCCTCATCTTCATAAAGTAGTTTTGTCATTTCATCCAGAGAAACACCCAAAGCCCTAGCAATCGCGTATGCCTTATGTAGGCTTGGCTCACGGCTACTACCCTGCATGAGGTTCCCGATTGATGAGCGGCTAGTGTTGAGTTTCGCAGCTAACTCCGCTTGTGTCATTCCGGACTCTTCTAGGTACCGTCGCAACAGTTCTTTGAATTCCAAGCACGCTCACCCCACTTTGTAACGTTTTGAAATCGGGACAAGTTAAGTATTGCAGTACCGAATCCGGTACGCAATACTAAAGGCGTACCGATTTCGGTACCACAACACGAAAGGAGGTTATGAGGATGGATGAGTTAAAGCAAATCGCAGTTAGCAACATCTCAAAGCGGCTTGAAGCGTACACCGTGGAGAACAACACCACCAAGGACGCGGTAGCGAGAGCCATTGGGTGCAGCCGTACCGCGCTTTACCAAAAGCTAAGCGGTAACAGCACTTTCACCCTCTTTGAGGGTTACCAACTTGCGAAGCTGTTTGGTTGCCAAGTTGCGGACTTCTTTACCGAAGCACCAGCGGCCTAAAACCTCAGCAGCACAGGCCCGATTACCAAACGATTGGAAGTTGCCTAAATGCTTATCGCAGGTTTCGCACTCATCTTGCTACTAGGGAAAACGCCAATTGGCTGGACTCTGGGACTCTTCCTGATAGCTGCTCATCTTGGCTATCACACAAAGATCTAATTTACGCGCACCTTGAAAACCGGATACCGCAGACGAAACCAAAGAAAGGAGGTGATTGGCCTTGGACTACGTAATTCTAGGCACGATATACCTTGTGCTTTCGCAGCTTGCAGAGCTTAACGGACACAAGAGCGTTTCGTTGCTCTGTTCGCTCATCGGCCTTGCATCGTGCCTTTACTCGTTGTTTGCACCCAAGAAAAAGTAAGCGCCCTCAACTGTCGGCACAGATGAGGGCATGGCAAAAAGTGAGGCCAACTTATGCCAGAACAAATTGTAACCGATAACCCAACTGAGTTGGACCTTAGTTCATTCACCATCACGCTATCAATCAGCAAGGCCAAGAAGCAGACGGCCAGACTTTGCTTCTCAGGCGTTCCCATGATCACCCTAAACGGGCCGCTTGCAAATGAGGTGAGCAAGCGGCTTGGAGAAAGGGTGGCCGTCCAAGCGGACCCAAACAACGGGTGCATAGCACTCTGCGAGGGCGAGGAAAGAAAGCTCATACAGGACCGAACGGGTAGCGAGGTGCGCAAGATCTGCGTATCCGCCATGGCAGACGAGCTTATAGAGGTGTTCGGCATTTGTAGGAGCGTCTATTTCGACCCGATCTATTACGACAACGCGGTTTTGCTCAAGCCAAACGGACGTGTCACAAAATGAGCGGCGAGCAAATCAGGCGCGAATGGATGCCCTACCGCATGGCCGCTAGGCAGTTCGTGGGCATTTCAGAGGATGTACTACTTGGAGCCATGAAGCGCCACGAGCTAAGGGCTTACAAGAAGCCACTAACCAAGGGACACACCACCGAAGACCCAAACAGGCAGCGCACAAGCTATTTCGTTAGCACGGAGGACGTGAGCGAGTGGATACGCACCTATTGGGAACCAGCTTTCTAACGGCCTAGCCGTCTTTCGTAGCCAATCGTTGCCCTCCTTTCGCAACAAAGCGCCTACCAAAGGCCCGGATAAGGGAACGGTGAAAATCTCACGTTTCATACTTTCAAGCCGTCTCTGTTGGCTACGCAAAGAGGGCTAGGCACCGACCAATCAAACCCACCAGAACAAGAAGAAACAAGTTTGGAGAAACGACCATGAGCGAGAGCATCAAGGGCGCTTTAGCCGTCCTTCTGGCAGCGCTGGCAATCGGCGCGTACATCGCCACGGGCGGAGACGGCAACGACCATGCCGAGCACGCCCAATGGCAGCAGACCGTAACGGAGCAGGGCGCATGGGTGATGTGGTAGCGCCACAGAAGCCGGAGCAGATGGAGTTCGCACCTTCGCTGTTCGGTTGCCCTCACGAGGTTTCGACCGTCAAGACAGGCGATAAGGAAAGCAGCGTAAAGAGCTGTTGCACCCTCCGAGGGCATGAGATTTGGACCAATTGCAGGGCTTACGGCAGGTGCACGCTCAGAGAGGACTTCGAGTTTTGAACATGATCATAAACACCACAACGGCACTACTCATCTTCCTATCACCGCTTCTGGTAGCCGTCTCGATGCTGCTTGTATTGGCGTGCGCATGATTCGCTACGACGTGACCTTTGGCGTGGACCTGCTCAGGAGCAAGGAGCGCCCGCGCTTCAACGCATTCAAGCGAATCACCTACACGCCCGAATCAACGACTACCGCAGAGCGAGCCATAGCGACGGCCTACAAGGGCGCATCAATCCGCAGGTATGGCCGCGTGGTGAGCGCACCGAAGGGCGTACCCGTGGCCCTCAAGGTCGATTGCTACACCAAGGCACCCAAGCGCTACCCAAGCTGGCTACCAAAGTGGCTCAGGCCGCGCATGCCTTTCTGCAAGAAGCCCGATTGGGACAACTTGGGCAAGACCGTTGCCGATGCCCTAAACGGCGTGGCCTACCACGACGATTCGCAGGTTACGGCAGCGCACGTGTACAAGCACGACATGGAGCCAGACGGCCACGACCGCACCGAAGCAAGAATTTGTTTTTACCTACCAGAACAGGAGCAATGATGAAGAAAAAGCAGCTCGTGAAGCTGATAGACAGCGCGGCAAAGACGCTGGACCACGTGGACCGCGTGGAGGTAAAGGACAACAAGGACAACAGGACCATAAAGACCATCACCCATGATGAGGTTTACGCCATGCAGCTTACTTTGGAATGCGTGGCAACAATCATCGAGCGCGACGATGAAATTAAGCCCGATGGGTTTGCAATGCTGCTGCTCGAATCCTACGGCCGTTCGATTTTCGAGAAGTACGGTGATAAGTAATGGCTATCGCAGGAGAAAACGACCTCTTCACCCTCATTCGCTGCAAGGACAACGAGGAATGGCTAGAGCAGCGCACCAAGGGCATAGGCGGCTCAGACGTTGCGGCAATCATGGGCCTTAGCCCGTGGCGCACGCCCGCGCAGGTTTGGCTAGAGAAGACCGGACGCGCGGAGCCAGAGGACATAGGAGACAGGCCCTATGTGGCGTTCGGCAACATCATGGAGCCTATCGTAGGCGGCTGGTACTCGCAGCGCCACGAGGACCGGATTGTTAGGCGCGTAAACGCAATCTGCCAGAGCATCGACAGGCCATGGGCGCAAGCGAGCCTGGACTACGAGGTAAGGGACGGCGAGCGTTGGGGCGTGCTTGAAATCAAGACCGCACGCAGCGCCAAAGACTGGCAGGACGGCGTACCTCTCTACTACCAAACCCAGATAATCCACTACATGACCGTAACGGGCCGCAAGTTCGCAGACGTGGCGGTTTTCTTCCGCGACACATGCGAGTTTGCCGAGTATCGCGTTGAGTACGACCAAGAGGACGCGCTAGCCCTCGTTGGTGACGTTGACGAGTTCTGGCATAACTACGTGGTTGCCGACGTGATGCCGAAGCTATCAGGCACGGCGGGAGAGATCGGGAGCCTAACGGACTACTACGGAGCGGCTACCGAGGGCATTGCAAGCATGGTGGGCAACACGGAAGCGCTGCAAGCCATAGAAGCATACCAAGACGCGGCGGCACGCGAGAAGGTGGCAAAAGCGGATAAGACGGCAGCAAGCGCGACGCTCGTTAACCTCATCGGAAACGGCAAGGGCATTGAAACCGACGTTGCCCGCGTCACATGGAGCCGTTACCGGGCTGATAGGTTCGACGTTAAGACCTTTAGGGCCGAGCACCCAGACCTCTACCAGAGCTATTGCACGTCATACATGAAAAACGGCGGCTTGCGCATCAAGGAGCTATAGCCGATGGGCATACCTAAGCGCACGACCATAAAAAAGGTTCTCGTACAACACTTTGAGTTTCAGGTGCCAGTTTCGACCATCGACAGGGAGCTTAGGCTACCGACTGGCACGGCAAGAACCATCGTCCTTGCATCGTTGGCGTGCGACAACACGCAATCATCAGAGCAGGTACAGAAGGAGCTGAGAAGATGGGACAACTAGCGCAAGCGGCGCAGGGCCGCACCCTGCAAAAGGCAAACCCAACGGGAGACTTCAAGCTCACGCTAAAGAGCCAATGGCACAAGATACAAGAGGTTTTACCAAAGACCATGAGCGCTGAGCGCTTTTTCCAACTGGCAGTGAGCGCCTACAACAGCGAGCCGAAGCTAGCCGATTGCTCGACAATTAGCGTGCTTTCGTGCGTGATGAAGTGTGCGGCGCTGGGCATGGAGCCTAGCGCGGTAGACGGCTTGGGCCGTGCCTACATCCTGCCTTTCTACAACCGCAAGACGGGCGGCATGGAAGCCACGTTCATTCTTGGCTACAAAGGCATGATTGATCTGGCTAGGCGCTCTGGTGAGATTCAGAGCATAAGCGCCCGCGCGGTATACGAGGGTGACGAGTTCCGCTATGCCTACGGACTCAACGAAGACCTCCACCACGTGCCGATGCACCGCAGCGACAAGCTCATATACACCTATTGCGTTGCCCACTTCAAGGACGGAGGGCATTACTTCATCGTGCTTTCTCGTGACGATGTGGAAGCGGCTAGGAAAGCATCAAAGGCGGGCAACAACGGGCCATGGAGGACCAACTACGATGCCATGGCGGTAAAGACCGCGATTAGGCGGGCGTTCCCCTATTTGCCCGTCTCAGTCGTTGCGCAAGACGCGGCGGCATCGGACGAACAGACACCGGACTACACGAGCGTTTTGCATCCGTCGTTTGCCGTTGACGATGCGCCTACGACAAACGGAGCACCCGAAATCACGGCAGAAGTCGTACCGGACGGAATAGACCCCGAAACGGGAGAAATCACCGCCCAAATCGCCCCAGAATCGCCCGCAATCGAGATAGCGGACGAAGACATACCCATAGGTTAGCGCGATGCTCCCAACCTGCGAGCAGCTAAACAGAATCAACGCCCTTGTTTGGGAGCTACACGATCTAACGGCAAGGAGCTGCACGGATGTAGCCCGTGCGCTCCTTGCCACCCGGACGCTTAGGAGCTTTGGCTATCGCGGTAACGGGCGCATCGAGACGCAGGAGCAAGCGGACGCTTGCATTCATCTACTCGAATCATGGATACGGAAGAAAAGGCATGAACATTAACACCGTGACGATATCCGGCAACCTAACCAAGGATGCCGAGGTAATGCAGACGCAGGGCGGCACTCCCCTTCTGCGTTTCGTCGTGGCCGTCAACGAGCGGAAGCGGAACGCAAGCGGCGATTGGGAGGAACAC
>Ga0326514_10002275_pt1 | contig 12264 bp, 10 predicted proteins | sample 3_2548_0518_D_FD_203653 | JGI IMG/M metagenome (GOLD analysis project Ga0326514, IMG submission 203653) | Bovine rumen microbial communities from UC Davis, California, United States - 3_2548_0518 | ecosystem: Host-associated > Mammals > Digestive system > Stomach > Rumen | place: USA... | reverse complement strand
GCACAATTGACGCTATCAACAGTGTATCTGTGACTTATCCAAGTGGAGACCATGAGGTGCGTGAATGAATCTCGGTCTGTTAAGTTCTGTTGAAGAAATTCGTTTCGTAAGGAACGAAGACGGGAGAACTTTCCATGCTTATATCACAACGAAGGCGTATGAATATGATGTTGCGCTGGATGGTTGGAAGGAATGCACACCATATATTGTTCATATGGAAATTCCGGTGTGTAGCGTCAATACAGATATAAAAGCATATGCAAATGACAGTGGCACGTATAGTAAGATGACATGTATCCCGGACGATTCTTCTGTATCTGTCTCAGAGGAATACACATCGATTTATGCGCAGACAAAAAGCGGGTTTGAAAAGATTGATGAATTTTTGTCCAGTATACAGGTCGAAGATTCTGAGTTTACGGTTAATAATATTGTATGATTAGAGTTTGTGATTCAATTATGGGCAGCGGCAAAAGTGAGTCGGCGATTCGGTATTTGAACGAGCACCCGGGCGGGAAGTTCATCTACATCACGCCGTATTTGGAAGAAGCTGCCCGCATTAAGAAGGGGTGCCCGGCGCTTGACTTCGTCGAACCGAAGAACTTGCGACAGTATGGGAACCGAAAGTTGCTCCACACGGAAGAGCTGATCCGCGAAGGGCGGAATATTGCGACAACGCATCAGTCGTTTAAGAACTACACGCCAGAGACTCTCGGATATATTCGTGACGGCGGATATACGTTGATTATCGACGAGAATGTAGATGTTCTGGAGTCATCCGAGATTCATCCGGATGATTTGCAGATGGCTGTAGACGCCGGGTATATTGAAGAGAATGACGGTGTATATACGATTTCGAGACGGGACTACTCCGGCAATGCGTTTTCCGATGTATTCTCGCTTTTGAAATCAAGAGAGCTTGTCCGCGTCCAGGACGGTGACGAGAAGACGCTGTACTATTGGGCGCTCCCGCCGGAGCTTCTCACGGCGTTCAAAGATGTGTTCGTTCTAACGTATCTGTTCGAGGGGCAGAGCCTGTGCTACTTTATGAGGATATACGATATCCCGTATGAACGCATTGGAATTCATCGAACCGAAGATGGTGGCTACCGGTTCGGGGAGTACCCGGGGTATGTCCCGGACTACGTCAGTTCGCTGAGGGACAAGATACATATTATGCAACGCGACAGCGTGAATGAGGTTGGGGACGATTACTTTGCTCTCTCGATGAAATGGTATAAACGCGGGGGAGAGCGGGTAGATCAGCTCAAGCGCAATGTGAGTAATTGCTTTAATAACATTTGGCGCGACATCCCATCTGAGAAGCGGTTGTGGGGCTCTTTTAAAAGTGTAAGCGGGTCTATAAAAGGGAAGGGGTACAGCAAGTCGTTTTTAGTTTTTAACGCCAAGGCGATGAATGCCTACCGTGATAAAGACCATCTTGTTTATCCCGTTAATATCTTCATGAATGTAAACGAGAAAAAGTTTTATAATGCGCACGGAATAGAAGTTAACGAAGATATGTACGCGCTATCCGTTATGGTTCAGTGGATTTGGCGTTCTGCTATACGGTGCGGACAGGAGATTTATATTTATATTCCAAGTAAGCGGATGAGAACCCTGCTTGAGAATTGGATTGAAGAAATCAGTAATGGAGGAAACGGTAGTGGAGAATAACTGCTTTGGATGTTATTACTGCGGGCAGTGTTGCTCTACGCCCTGCGAGTACTGCGACGAGTGTGTGGAAATTTGCTCGGACGAATATGCAGAGATGCTTGTAGAGTACGGGCGTGAAGAGTACCGCATTGCGTTTAATACATATATTGAAGAGTTCAACGGTTAATGTAGTGTGATACAGAATAATGGGGGTGATGTAGTATCGCCAAGCAACTTGTGTGTCAAAAGTACATATTCAAGATACACAGCACGAGACTGCAACGTGAGCGGTGGAGATTGACGCTTCCACTGGAAGAAGCAAGACGCAATGACGAAATCATTTCAATTGCAGACAGCCAGATGCTTCGTTGGATTGATGAGCTTAACGGAGTGACAGACGCAGATGAACGGGCAAAAGAAGTAAGGACAAGAATCCGTAATCTTCGGAGACAGCCGAACAGCGCACAGAACAAACGAGAGCTTCGTAAGTTATATGCAGAGCTTGACCAACTTCAGTTCAAGCCGGATTATATGTGCCTTATCATTGACAGAAAGAAAGACTATTATTCGGCGATGCGTGGGTTTAGTATCAACGGCATCAGATATAAGCGCTTGCTCGGGACAAACGGAGGTATCAAGAACTCCACGATTGTGTTTGTGAGCGACAGGCTTGTAGATGAATTGCGCAGACGTGTAGAAAATGGACGCGATCAAAACAAGGAGCTTGTCACGGCAAAGCTCGAAGCGTATAAGGCTCTGACATGCAGCGCTTCTAATCCAGTGTCGATGCCGAACGGCGTGCTTGTCGTTGACGATGCCGAAACGGAGTTCCTGTCCGATATTATCTACCTGTCTGACGAGAATGACGGCGAGCCAATCATGGAAGCAAAAAAGGATTATCCGATTACGCTTGATGCTTCAGATGGGTTTGGGTTAATGTCCCCGTCTTTGGCTGAACGGTGGAGCTGTGAGCTTGGTCTTGATTATATCATGAGCGGTGCGAACACACGGTTCTCGTGGGAAAAGGGAATGGTGTTTGCGTTTGACTTCGTTGACTTTGCGGAGAAGGTTGCCGGACGGTATATCGTAAAAGATGCGTGGGGCAACGAGGTTGATATCCGAAACGTAGAGCTTGTTCTTACGACATCCATGGTAAAGCTGTGGGACAGTTACGGCAGTTGCGATGAATATCTTCGCAAATCTGTCGAGAATGCCTATACGTTTGGGATAGCCAAGGTGTGCCCCAAAGAACTTGAGAGCGAACGTACGACAAACTACCAGTTCTTGCAATCATATGACTTTACTGACAAAGACATCGACGAATTGATTGCGCCTACAATAAACGAGTTTAAAGATGTGCTTCGCGGTGACTGGAGAAAGACGGTGCTGTTCTTAAAGGGTGCCGGGTTGAATGAGCGGAGCGTTAATAAGTTGCCAGACGATTATGTGAAGGCGCTGATGATTGACCAGCGAATTCTGGATGATCCGTTTGTCCAGAACAGTGTGTATCAGCAGATTCGGAATCGGATCAACGAAGCGAAAGTCGGTGTGTTGAAAGTACACGGCAATTATTCTATTGTATCAGGCGATCCGTATCTTCTCTGCCAGAGTATGTTCGGGTTAGAGAAGACGGGGTTGTTAAAAGCCGGTGAGATCTACAACGAGTATTGGGCGAATCAGGCTGCTGAGAAGTTGGCGTGCTTCAGAGCGCCGATGACATGCCATAATAACATCCGTATTGTGCGGCCAACAAGAAGCAGCGAGATTCGGTACTGGTTCAGATATATGCATTCGAATACAGTGTTTAATGCGTGGGATACGGCTGCGATTGCTTTGAATGGTATGGATTTTGATGGCGATTTAGTTATGCTTACCGACAACAGTGTCATGGTAAAAAAAGCGAAATGTGAGTCTGCGCTGATGTGCGCACAACGGAAAGCGTCGAAGTGTATTTCCACAGAAGAAGATTTTGTGAAGTCAAATATTGACAGTTTTGGAAATGATATTGGCCAGACAACAAACTGGATCACGAGTATGTTTGAAGTCCGTTCCGGATACGATCCGGGTTCTGATGAGTACCGGACGTTGTCCTATCGGATTCGTAGCGGCCAGCTTTTTCAGCAGAATTGAGGCTTTGCCTTTTGTTCGCGTCACAGTAATGTGTACGAAAAATTACCCATCGAATTGCTGGGATACCCTAAAGGCTGTGATACCACAACACAAAAATGAAATACGTTTCAGTGTGATGGTTACGAAAGTAGAAAAAAATCACAGTATAGCGCATGGATAAATCCTAAACGCATTTACAATGGGCAATCAGCAGCCAAGCCCCGAATAGGGGAAGGTTCAACGACTATCCAGGTAGCTGGAGTAGAGCCGCAAGCGATTGGCGGTCCGAAGTGGTGGGCTCCTGTAACAACAGGATGAAGATATAGTCTAAGCTTTATTGAAAAATAAAGGGGAAACCGCAGGCGGGTAGCGCCGTATTATTATCTGTTGTGTTTATTATTATTAAAACAATAGAAGGGTGGTGATGAAGTGATTGATTTGACTGGGGGAAAGGTTCGGAAGATGGATGGTCTTAGGGAGAGCCGATGATAAAGTATTGCAATCTGGGTATCACGAAATAATGTGGAACTGCATATGTGATTGCGGGAATAAAAAAGTGGTACGTGGAAAGTCGTTGCGTGGTGGTATATCAACATCGTGCGGGTGTTTCCAAAAAGAGTGTATCAGAGATATTGCGAGGAAGCACGGCGGGTTTGGTACAAGATTGTATGCCGTGTGGAATAGTATGAGACAGCGTTGCATGAACGAGAACCATTATGCATATCACAACTATGGCGGCAGGGGAATAACAATATGTAAAGAGTGGGATGATTTTTCTGTATTTCGTGAGTGGGCGATTGAAAGCGGATATGACGAATCTGCCGATAGAGGTGTGTGCACACTTGATCGTATTGATGTAAATCTACCATATTGTCCAGACAATTGTAGGTGGGCAAACATGTACGAGCAAGCTAACAATCGAAGAGACTCAATTATTGTAACATACAATGGTGTTACAAAGCCACTAAAGGCTTTGGCAGAAGAATACAAAGTAGAATATGCAACGGCGTGGAAGAAGTTTAAAAACGGAGTTCCGCTGGATAATATTTTTAGAGGATAATAAAGAAACTATAACACAACAGATAATCTGCAAATATTTCTGGCAATTGACAAAGCAAAGGGCATCGTCTGTAAACCGATGCCGAAAGAGTGGCACGACCGCCACGCTGCTAATAAAATCGAAGATGAAACAAGACGAGCATTTTACCGAAGCATCGTGGCTGACAAGAAGCCGTACTTCATGCGGTATATTTATCCAGACCTCATGAAGCAATACAATACATATATCAAGAACATCAACCGTAACGCACTGCGTGAGTTTCAGATGACTGTTGACGAACTCCGTGCTTTGGATGAGTCTGAACTTACAGAACGGCAGGCGGAGTTTTTACGCTATTGTGATTATCGTATGCCGGTTGGTGTCGGCAATTGTGTAATGAACAGGATATGCCGTAAATTTGAAGAAGCGTTTGACGGGTATGTCAGCCGCTTCAGTACCGCAAAGAAATTTGATTACACAATCATGAAGAGCGATACAGAATATACAAAGGCACAATACTACGCAATCAAACGGTTGTATGAAGATTATAACAAGCGCCTGGATAATTACGCCATATTTGCCTCATATGAACGTGTAGACGAATTTGATTCGCTCAGTACGCTTTCAACGATGAACGCGGAGTTTTTAAAGGCATGCAGTATTATCTGCCCGAACAGTTCGGCTTTGTGCAACATCATTTTGGATATATGCTATCGCCGTAGTTCGACAAAGCTTTTCGCGTGGAGTATGTGCGGGGAAGAAATTATACGGAATCTTCTTGCCAAGAACAGCAACAGGATTATGTATCCCACTAAATGCAAAAGTGGGGAGTTTGAATATTGTGGGTCGTGGTTTACAATAGAATCTGCAGAGATTGGGGTGAATGAATGACAATTGTTTTAAACGAACATGAATGGGCAAAAGATATGATTAACGCACGTTCTCTTGGGAAGAAACCTTTTGAAACGCTTTGTAGGGTTTCGAGATATTATCTTGATAAGAATTATCCAAAGCGCGATGTTCGCAAGATGCTGGATGTGTTTATTTTGCAGTGCGATCCGACGGCATCCATACCGAAATGGGCAGACGCAGCGGATCGTGCGGTTGAGCGTGCTCTGAAAACGTCTGCCGTTTGCGTCGATTCAATTGCCGTGACAAAGCCAGAAATGAAAATTATCGACTCCTTGAACGGCAGACAGCTTCAGCGTCTTGCATTCACACTGCTGTGTTTATCCAAATACTGGGATTTGGTTAATCCAAACAGAGATCATTGGGTTAATAATCGTGACACAGATATCATGAGAATGGCGAATATCAACACCTCAATTAAACGACAAAGCGCATTGTATTATAAACTAAATGAAGCTGGGCTGATTCAGTTTTCAAAGAAGGTTGATAACACAAACGTTCGGGTGTGCTTTGCGAAGGACGGCAGGCCAGCACTACATATTTCAGACTTTCGAAACCTTGGATATCAATATTTACGATATCACGGTGAGCCATTTTTTGAATGCAGAAATTGCGGCATTACCGTAAAGGAATCTGACTACAAGGGCGGTGGAAGGAGGCGGATGTATTGTAAGGAATGTGCCTCCGAAATAGCCGTGAAACAGCGTGTAAATTCGGTTATGCGGAAACGTAATGATAAAGATTAGTGTATAATTATACTGTATAATCTGAAATGTTGAAAAAAACTAAACCCCAAAAGCTATGTGCTGCATAGCTTCTGGGGTTTTTGATGAGATATTAATATGAAGGGGGATATAACGGACCGTCTCTTTTCAAAAAATAATTTATAAAGGAATGATGAAATTAATGGTCTTAATCAACAAGTATGAGAAAGAAATTATTGCTGAGCGGTTCCCGGATGTGCATATCGTGCGGACGATGAAACAAGATTCTAAGCGTCATCACTACTATTGTGAAGAAGCAAAGCGTGCGATGAGAATTCTTAACAAGTTGCGCAATCCGAAGCTGACACATAAGGAGGGAACTGACAATAGCTATAACAAGAAGAGATAACGAGTCGCAACTTGACTTCCATAGGCGGCTTGTATACGGTAAGCTTGTAGATGGCACATTATCAGATATTGGATATTCTGAACTTGCGAAGCAGGTATATGGTAAGGCGTATGCTCCTGACGTAGCGAGGAGAATGTTATACGGAAGCAGACGCACACTTGAATTGCTTGATAAAGATAGGATCGATAAAATATCGGACGATGATGTTCTTGCTGAAACTGCAGAAAAAATTACGGCGTTAAAAAAGGAACAACAGAGATTTTATGACCAGCGGCGTGAGTTTAATAAACTCCTATCTGCCGAAGGGAGACAAGAACATCTGTTTGATTTCCTGATTAAGTCAGCCGAGCGCCTCAATGAAACTGTCGGCAATGCATTTGAGGGTTGTGAATGCGCCAAGCGATATGGGTGTGGGTGTGATGAAGCTGTTCTTATTTTGTCTGATTGGCATTACGGGCTTGTAACGGATAATATTTTCAATACATACAATGTTGAGATTTGTAAACAGCGTGTAAGGAACGTTGTCAACGAGGCAAAGCGCAGGATTTTGTTTCATAACTGCAGTAAGCTTCATATCGTCGTGCTCGGCGATATGATCCATGGAGCTATTCATGTCAGCGCTCGTGTTGCGTCAGAAGAACTTGTGTGCGATCAGCTTATGCAGGTGTCAGAACTTCTTGCTCAGGCGATTACTGAGCTTGCACAATGTGCGGATGAGACCATTGTTTATACAACATACGGCAATCATGCACGTACCGTACAAAATAGAAAAGACAGTATCCATCGTGATAATATGGAACGCTTAATCCCGTGGTGGCTTAAACAAAGACTCGCGCCCATTGGGTGCGTTAGTGTATGTGATGAGTCCGCCACGGAATTTGTATTTGTCAACGCTGCAGGTCATGATATATGTGTAACGCACGGAGATTTGGATTCCGTAAGCGCATCGCCGAGGTTAATCCCGGCACTTGCGAAAAGACTTGGCAAGCAGGTTGAATATGTTATTCATGGTGATAAGCACCATGCAGAAATGAAAGAAGAGCTTGGAGTTACGGCAAGAATATGCGGGGCGTTATGTGGAGCTGACGATTATGCGAACGGTAAGCGCTTATATTCAACGCCCACACAGTTCCTACTCATTGTTAATCCGGAGTATGGAGCTGATGCAGAATATAACTTGCGGTGCGAATAAGCTTTTTCATAGATTAAAATAAAAAAGGAGGGAGAAGCCGTTTATGGAAATTGTTTCTTTTCAGAGCGGCCAGGTGTCGCCTGGTATTAAGTATTATACCGTAGACACAGAAGCCGATAAAAATAATCTTCCAGTCGGGGAGATGGGAAACAGATGTTATGTTATAGAAAGCAAGAAATGGTATATTCTCAACAGTAACGGTGAATGGGTCCCTTTTGCGGCTGAGGGTGGCGCGGTAGACACCGATGCCATCCTATCTGCCGTTGAAAATATGACAGATGCTCAGAGGTCGCAGTTTATATCCAATCTTGGTTTTGGCACTGTGTTTACCTTTATGGGGTCTGTCGCATCTCGAAGCGATCTTCCGAACAGTAATAACAAAGTAGGTTATGTATACTATGTTGAACTTGATTCTTCTGAGTATGTGTGGGTTGTAAACCAAAGCCAGCCAAACGGCTACTGGGAGGAATTAGGAGAGACGTTTGACGTTACCGTTGATTCCGAACTCTCCAACACAAGCGAAAACCCCGTTCAGAACAAGACCATCGCATTGGCGCTGAATGAACTGCATGGGTCGATGGACGACATGGCAGAGATGCTGGACAATATGATCATGCTGCGTACTGAGCTGACAGTAGACACGACACAAGATGCCTGGTCTGGTGCGAACTGGGACGAACTGATCGCCGCAGCTAAAAACGGGCGGGCCGTTTCGCTCGGCGTGGACGGCGCAGACGCACAAACTGTGCTGCTGCACTACGACGAACAGGCCGATTCCGCAGAGACCAAGATCGTCGAAACCAAACCGAAGGTCTATTACTACTCCACGCTCGCCGGTGCCGTCTCGGATTCCAACGCTGGTACGGTCGGCACGAACGCGGACGCTTCGCAGGATACAGCGGTTGTCAGTCTTTACGCGGACGAGAACGGCGTCCCCGTTATGACTATGACGCAGGACGCCGCCATTTCAGCGGGGCTTTCGTTCACACGGGACGCAATTTTCAATCTGAACGGCAAGAAACTCACGGCAAACCTCGGCAACCCGAAGAGCTACGTTTACGCGGTCATGGTCTCCAACGGCAAGAGGTTGAGGATCATCGGCGAGGCGACCGGAAGCGCAATTGAGGCCGTCACCGGCACGGGAACCGCTGCATATATGATCTACTGCGGCATCGAATCGTATCTGGAAATTCTCGGTGGCGCGTACGCGGCGAACGCTGAGAATACCAATCTTGGCATCGGCGTGATGAGCTTTGGCGACCTCCTGATCCGGGGCGCGACGATCAGTGTGACCGCAAAACAGGTGCGCGGTGTCACAGTTGGAAGCGCTGCGGGGGGTCTCAGTTACAGACCGAACAGCATCATAGAGGGCACCGAGATCATTGTCACCGGCTCAGGCAAAAACAACAAATACGGCGTTGACGTCCAATTTGCGAACGAAACGCTGCTTGACGGCTGCACCATCGCTGCAGATACAGACGCGGAGGTTGGCGCAACGTATGGCATTTACCTCGGTGACATTACCGGCTCCACGATCATCCGGAACACGGAGGTCACGGCAGATTCAAGTTACGAGACCGACGGCAGCGGCGGCTACATTGTTTTGTCTACCGGCGTCTATGTGTCGGCAGATTGCACATATACCCTGCTGGACGGCGTGACGGCGAAAGGCACACACACGGCTGCGTCTCTGTATTCAACGACCGATATCGTCGGTGGCTCTTACAGCAGTGCGGGGCACGGCATTTATTTCTCTGGCTCTAGCACCACGCATCGCGTCAAGGGTGCTGAGATGGACGATCTTTACGTTGGCACACACACTAATACCAACAAGAATCACGTTGGTGCATACATAGGCGGGAAATCAGGGTCTACCGGAATCAGTGTATACGCGGACAATACCAACGTCAGCGGATCGAATTATTCGTGGGTTTTACGCAACTCGTCCGGCGAATCCGACAACGCACTGTATATCAGCAATTCAAATATCAACAACAAGACAATCCGCATTGATGATACTACGACCCTGCGGCTCTATCTGGGCGAGGGTAACAGCTTCGACGCAAACGACACAACACGTCCGGCAAACGTGGTTGAAACTGGCGCGGATTACACATTTTCGCCGACTGTAACGACCATCAGCTACATCGGGCATCCCGTTACCGGCTCTTTAACAGAGCGTGATCCAGGATCTGTGGCGATCCGAGAAATTTCGCTTAAATCTTCCGGCGGCGCAGTCGTGACAGACTATGCGCTGGTACAAACCGACGAGCTGAGCAGCTATGCAACGGAAACTTATGTGCAACAGCAGATTGACGCGATTCCCTCCGTTACGGTCGACTCCGCGCTGTCCGACACGAGCGAAAATCCTGTGCAGAACAAGGTTATCAAGGCGGCTCTGGACGGAAAGGGAACGTACTCCAAACCATCCGACGGTATTCCGAAGTCCGATCTTGCATCCGCTGTGCAGACGAGCCTTGGTAAAGCTGACACAGCGTTACAGGCGGCACCTGTTACATCAGTCAACGGTAAAACCGGCGCGGTGGTGCTGTCTGCGTCCGATGTTGGCGCGGCGGCGGCAGGTGCCGTCTACACTAAGGAGGAGATCGAGCAGAAACTTGTCGGCGCGATGGACTACAAAGGTACTAAGGCTACGGTTTCTGCTCTCCCTACTTCCGGGAACAAAACTGGCGATGTCTGGCACATCACCGCTGACGGTTCTGAATGGGCGTGGAATGGCTCTGCATGGGAAGAACTCGGAACAGCGGTTGATCTGAGCGGCTACCGTACCGCTTCTGCGCAGGATGCTATTGACACGGCACAGAATTCCGCGATTGCGGCGAAGTATACCAAGCCAAGCGGAGGCATCCCTAAATCTGACCTTGCTTCCACTGTGCAAACGAGCCTTGGAAAAGCAGATACAGCACTACAGGTAGCCCCTGTTGCATCCGTCAATGGTAGAACCGGAGTTGTTGTGCTTGGTGCAAATGATGTTGGTGCGCTCCCGAGTAACACACCAATTCCTTCTGCTGTAACAGAGCAGACAGTAAGTGATTGGGGATTTACAAAGAATACGGGAACATATTCAAAGCCATCTTCTGGTATCCCAAAGTCTGACCTTTCATCTGCTGTACAGACAAGTCTTGAAAAGGCTGATACTGCACTTCAGTCTGTTCCATCAGCTTACAGAACGGCATCAGCACAAGACATAATTGATGCCGCACAAGACACAGCGATTGCGGCAAAGTATACTAAACCGTCTGGCGGTATCCCGGATTCTGATATTGCGTCTGCGGCAACATGGAACGCAAAAGGCACTTATAGCAAGCCCAGCGGCGGTATTCCAAAAACTGACCTTGCTTCTGCCGTTCAGACGAGCCTTGGAAAAGCGGACACGGCTCTCCAGAGTCACCAGAGCCTTGCGGCCTATCGCACGGCAACAGCGCAGGACACGATTGATGCAGCACAGGATCAGGCGATTGCGGTGAAGTACACCAAACCCGCATCCGGTATCCCGGCGAGTGACCTTGCTTCCGTTGTGCAGACAAGTCTGGGCAAGGCCGACACGGCTCTGCAACAGCATCAGAGCCTTGCAGGATATGCTACGGAAACCTATGTCCAACAGCAGATTGCCGCGATCCCCGACGAACTCCCCACCGTCTCCTCCACCGACAACGGTAAATTCCTCCGAGTCGTTTCTGGCGCGTGGGCGGCGCAGGCTGTTCCCGCTGCAGAGTCCAATTCGTTTGGAGGTGATTCCTGATGGCTGAGTATCTGATCCAAGACACCACGCTCGACGCGATTGCCGATGCGATCAACGCCAAAACAGGCGGCTCGTCTGCCATGACTCCGGCGCAGATGGCGGATGAAATCGCAGAGATCACGACGGTGCAGACGCTCTCCTGGCACCAGTGTCCTGAGGTGGTTCGAAACTATCTGGCGGCGGCTCTCGCGGCGTATCCTTCAAACGGCGGCGCGACTATCGTGGATCAGTATGCACCTAACTACATCAACATCCCGGAAGATGTCAGTAGAGCAAATTCCAAACCCATCGGCTACACGGTTGACGGCGTGTCCTTTTACGACAACGAGCCGAATGTAGCAGAGCCGTTTTCGACGGCAAACAAGGCTGGTACGCTGACTGCTTTGGACTGGCTTCGGTGGTACAACACCACGCTTGCCGCCCCCGCAACGGGAAGCGATTATAAGCGCGGATATAACTGCCGCGATATCGGCGGTTGGCCTT
>Ga0326514_10002273_pt1 | contig 12266 bp, 6 predicted proteins | sample 3_2548_0518_D_FD_203653 | JGI IMG/M metagenome (GOLD analysis project Ga0326514, IMG submission 203653) | Bovine rumen microbial communities from UC Davis, California, United States - 3_2548_0518 | ecosystem: Host-associated > Mammals > Digestive system > Stomach > Rumen | place: USA: California... | reverse complement strand
CCTATAGGCTGACACAAATTATGACTATTGGAATTGCAGGAAGTCATAACGGATGGGCATCTAATTCAGAGATGGTTTATGATAATGGAAATGGAGTTTGGTTATCTGGCCTTTTAACTCTCTCTGAGGCAGAGACAGAATTTAAGTTCTGTGCAAACAATGATTGGGCTATCAACTGGGGAGGCTCATTTGACAATCTAACACGTGATGCCGGCAATTTAAAACTGACGAAAGGATTATACAACTTGGAGCTTTCCTTGTCCTATGAAGGGAATAATAAGTTACGGGTAGACTTGTTACATTTAATTACTTTTTATGTTGATGGTAAGCAGTATTTTTCGTTTGCCCTTAAGCCTGGTGATAAGATTCCTGCTGTTCATGCCCCGCAAAAAGAAGGATATACATTTAGCGGTTGGAATGGCTTACCAGAAGTAATGCCAGATCATGATGTGACGGTAACAGGCTCATTCATCATCAACAAGTACAAGCTAATTTATATGGTGGATGGAGCAGTCTACAGGACTGTCAGCTATGAGTATTGTTCCACGATCACTCCAGAGGCAGAACCAACGAAGGAAGGCTACACGTTCTCAGGTTGGAGTACGATACCCGAGACAATGCCTGCTAAGGATGTGACAGTTACAGGCTCATTTACCATCAACAAGTACAAACTAATTTATATGGTGGATGGTACTGAATACAAATTTTATAATTTAGAGTATGGAGCAAAGATTACTCCAGAAGCCGAACCCACAAAGGAAGGATACTCATTTAGTGGTTGGAGTTCAATCCCTGAGACTATGCCAGCTAAGGATGTCGTTGTAACGGGAAGCTTCTCCAAGGGAGCCTATAAACTGACATACATGGTAGATGGCCAAGTCTACAAGACAGTAAGCTATGATTATGGTGCAACTATCACCCCTGAGGCTGCACCTACGAAAGAAGGTTATACCTTCTCAGGTTGGAGCGACATTCCTCTAACGATGCCTGCAAAAGATGTTACTGTGACGGGTACTTTCACCATCAACAAGTATAAACTAGTTTATTTGGTTGATGGCGAAGAGTATAAGTCATACGATATTGAATATGGTGCAACCATTACTCCTGAGGCTTGGCCTACGAAGGAGGGATATACCTTCTTAGGATGGAGTGAGATTCCTGAAACAATGCCTGCTCACGATGTCGTAGTAACAGGAACGTTTATCCAGAATGAGCAGACGACAGAGTTTACTGTTGATGATGTGACTTACGATATTACAGGCGAAGGTACAGTAACCATTGTGGGCAGCGACCAGAAGGGAGATGTAGAGATACAATCCACCGTAGAGATTAATGGACAGACCTTCTATGTAACAGCGATTGGAGATTATGCCTTCAAGGATAATCAGGATATGACGTCATTGACGATACCTGAGGGCGTAACCGCCATCGGTAGCTATGCTTTTGAAGGCTGTATTAACCTTACTAATATAAATATCGGTAAGGATGTCCAGAAGATTGGAAGTATGGCCTTTGCGAATATAGGAAGTACTGCAGCTGCTCGCACCAGAGGCGAAAGCCCGCTAGTTGTGAATTGCTATGCTGTGAATGTTCCTGATGCGGAGTATGATGCATTCCTCTACACGCCTATAGAAAATGGCACATTGTTAGTAAACGACAACTTGGTAGACGAGTATAAGATGACAGCGCCTTGGAACTATTTCGGAAAGATTATGGGCTTCGAAGAGGCTGTTGGCATCAACGCCATCAGTGTCGATTCAGCAAATGCTCGCATCTACGACATGCAGGGCAATCGGCTCGATAATCCTCAGAAGGGTGTAAACATCATCCGATATAAGGATGGTCGAACACAGAAAGTCGTGATAAGATTCTAAAAAGCAACAAGGGTGGAGGATGTGGCAACGTCCTCCGCCCTTGTTTGTTAAACAGAAATGGTTTTACGCCTTGTCATAATTGGATTCCTGTCATATCAGTAATGTCAGAATCCGACATTCCGGCGGCTTTCATCTTTTTTGCGATTTCTAAAGCTTTGTCTTGAGCTCCTTCTGTACGTCCTTCTAATCTGGCAGCGTCGAAAGAGTCATTTTGAACCATGATGGCGTCAAGATGCCGTTCGTATGCAATCTGGTCAGCACGGCTCATCAGCATATATTGCAGTTTCTCACGTGCCTCTGCCAAACCTGGAGTAGTGGTGTTGTCCTTGATGCGGCCATTCTTCAGATAGTCCAGCCATTCTTCAAGAGGCGTAGTCGCCACATCGTTGAATTCGTTCACACGGATCAGGTAGTACTCAGGGAACACTTCCTCAGGCGTTTTCATCTTGATAACATTGTTCTCCTTCACATTAATCTTCAGGGTATCGCCAGTATGCACACCTACAAAAGCGTTTCTGCCGTGATAGAGATAATCGGAACCTTGCCCAAGATCGAAATACAGGATATTGATGGAATACACCTTCTTGACCTCACTATAACGCTGGCCGAGTGAGATGTGTTCAGTAATGGCCTTGGCCACACCATAGAGTATACGTTCCAGATAATACAACTGTGTCGTCAGCTGTACTTCCACGATGATAATGCTTCCCTCAGAGTCCTTGGCCTTAATGTCAACGCGATTGAACTTGTCATCAATCGCTATCTGATTGCCTTCACTCTCCAGGATTTCTTCAATCGTGATTTTCTCTCCCAAAAGAACGGTAATCAACCCTTCAAGTACATCGAAGTTGGCCTTGTCGCGAAGCATCCGTTTCACGGCCCAGTCAAATCGTATATACTTCTCGTTAATCATTAACGTTGCAAAGATAGTCATTATTTTTATAACGGCAAAGAAAAAAGAGTAAAAATCGTGAAAAGTGGTGGGGATTTGTGATTTTATTCGTAACTTTGCAGCGTTTTTTGAAAATTGAACATTGAAGATTGAACATTGAAAATTAAAAGGTTATGAAGATAGCTTTAATCGGCTACGGAAAGATGGGCAAGATGATCGAAGAGATTGCCCTCAGCCGTGGTCATGAAATCGTGAGTATCATTGATATTGATAACCAGCAGGACTTCGACAGTCCAGAGTTTGCATCGGCTGATGTAGCCATTGAGTTTACTGCGCCCCAGGCGGCCTACGGCAACTATCTGAAGGCCTGGGCAAAGGGTGTGAAGGTGGTCAGCGGCTCTACGGGTTGGATGAAAGAGCATGGCGATGAGGTGCGCAAGGCATGTAGTGAAGGCAAGACGCTCTTTTGGGCTTCGAATTTCTCTATCGGCGTCGCCATCTTCTCGGCAGTAAACCGTTATCTGGCGAAGATCATGAACCAGTTCCCACAGTATGACGTGGAGATGGAGGAGACGCACCACGTGCACAAGCTCGATCACCCCAGTGGCACAGCCATCACTTTAGCCGAAGAAATCGTTGAGAACATCGACCGCAAGGAGGCCTGGAAGGAGGATACCACAGAGAAGCAGTATCTGCGCGTCGACCATATCCGTCGCGGTGAGGTGCCTGGTATCCATACCATCCGCTATGATTCGGATGCCGACCTGATTACGATTACCCACGATGCCCACAGCCGTAAGGGTTTTGCCCTCGGCGCCGTATTGGCGGCAGAGTATACCAAGGACCATCAGGGGCTTCTGACCATTTCCGACATGTTTAAGTTTTAAGCTATGGAGAAAAAGAAAAAATTCAATCCGAAGAAGCAGTGGGCGAAGTTCATCGTTGTACTGGTGCTCTATCTGTTGTTCTTATATTGGGTAGGTTCATGGTGGGGACTGCTCGTCATCCCGTTCATCTATGATGTTTATATCACCAAGAAGATCAAGTGGCAGTGGTGGAAGGAGTCGGAGGGTCCTGTGAAGTGGATCATGTCGTGGGTCGATGCCCTCGTGTTTGCCCTCGTGGCCGTCTACTTCATCAACCTGTTCTTCTTCCAGAACTACGTGATTCCATCGAGTTCGTTGGAGAAGAGCTTGCTGACGGGCGACTATCTGTTTGTATCGAAGGTGAGCTACGGACCACGTATTCCGCAGACACCGCTGACGATGCCGTTAACGCAGCACACGCTGCCGATGATTGAGTGCAAGAGCTATATCGAATGGCCACAGTGGGACTATCGTCGTGTGAAAGGATTTGGTAAGGTACAGTTGAACGATATCGTGGTGTTCAACTATCCCGCCGGTGATACACTCTGTTCAGACATGAAATATCAGGCTAACGATTTCTATCGGCTCTGTTATCAGTTTGGCTATCAGCGTTATCCGCAGCGCCCTGACCCAGACTCGCTGGATGTCGGTGTGCGTCGTCAGCTCTTTGAGGCCATCTATCAGGGCGGACGTCAGTTTATTGAGGAGAACCGTCAGGAGTTCGGTGAGATCATTACTCGTCCCGCTGACCGTCGTGAGAACTATGTGAAGCGTTGTGTGGGTCTGCCTGGACAGACCTTGCAGATCAAGGACCATATTATCTATCTTGACGGAAAAGCCAACAAGGAGCCCGATAATGTGCAGTACACTTATCGTCTGAAGTTCAAGAAGAGTCTCAGCGATGAGGTGATGAAAGACCTCGGCATCACGATGGAGGATATGATGAGTCTGAATACGCTGGGCTATATTCCTCTGACGAAGCGTGCCCTCAACGAATTGAAACGTCAGGGCTTTATTGACAATGCCGAACTGAATGATGAGGCCGAGGAGTGGGACATCTATCCTTTGAATGGTAATATGCACTGGACTCGTGATAACTACGGTCCTATCTGGATTCCAGAGAAGGGAAAGAGCATCCAGCTGACACTTGACAATATCGCTATTTACGAGCGTCCTATCCGTACTTACGAGGGTAACGACCTTGTGGTGAAGGACGGTAAGATTCTCATCAACGGACAGGAGGCCAAGGAATATACCTTCAAGATGGATTATTATTGGATGATGGGTGACAACCGTCATAACTCTCTTGACTCCCGTTACTGGGGTTTTGTGCCTGAGGACCATATCGTAGGTAAGCCTATCTTCATCTGGTGGAGCAGCGATCCTGACCGAGGGGGCTTTGGAGGCGTCAGGTGGAACCGACTGTTTAGGTTCGTGGATAATATTAAGTAAGGAGACAAGGAGACAGGGAGTTCAAGGAGTTCAGGACAATACAAAGAGCATATATTAGAGGGTGAAAGGGACGGTGAAGTTCATAGTGGCGATGGCGGTGGCGCTGGCGGTAATGCTGGCGTTCCGCAGCCTTGTGATGACCGTCTGTACCGTTGATGGCAAGGGCTTGGAACCTGTGTTTCAAGCGGGCGACCGAGTGGTGGTCAACCGTTGGAGCTATGGCTTGCGTACTGGTGAGAAGGGTGGACTCTTCGATTATGGCCGTATCTGTCGTCAGGATATAAAAAAAGGTGATTTCATCGCATTCGAGGACTCCTTGGGGCAGGTGATGATCTGTCGTTGCACAGGTCTTCCTGGCGACACCATCTTCGATCACGGGGACAGGGCCGCTGTACTCCACAAGTTGCGCACAGACAGACCTGTTCCCCTGATCGTTCCTGGTCTGGTGAATTGTGCCGATCAGAACTATTATTGGGTGGAGCCTGTAGGTAAGAACAATTTGTTAAGTAGCCGACAGTTGGGATTCATTCCCGAGCAGCGCATCATCGGACGTGCCTGTCTGGTGCTTTACAGTCGAGACCCATCGGCTTCTTTCTGGAAGGGTTATCGTAGTGAACGCTTATTACTGCCCCGATGACCGTTCTGCTCAGCACAACATATTTTGGGCCTGTCCAGTGGTATCAGAAACTCTATCGCTCCGATGAGGCAGAGATAGAACAGTGGGAGAGTTTCCAGAAGCAGACCTATCGTAACCGTTGTCTGATAGCAGCCCCTAATGGTATCCAGGCCTTGACGGTACCCGTAGAGCATACTGTAAGTCCTCTGATTAAAGATCTGAAGGTCAGCGATCATGGCAATTGGCGCCATCTGCATTGGAACGCACTTGTTACTGCCTACAGCGAATCACCTTTCTTTGAGTATTACCAAGACGACATCCGTCCGTTCTACGAACGGCGATGGGACTATCTGTTGGATTACAACGAGGCCATCCGTGCCAAAATATGCGAATTGATCGATATTCAGCCGAAGGTCAGCTATAGTTTAGAGTTTAGGACTCTCAACTCTCAATTAAGGGACTTTCGTGAGGCGATACGACCTAAGCATCCTGCTCCGGATCCAGACTTCTGTCCCAAGCCCTATTACCAGGTATATCAGCAAAAGCATGGTTTCCAGCCTAATCTGTCTATCCTCGACCTGCTCTTCAATATGGGGCCGGAGAGTATCTTCTATCTTTAAATGAGTATGATGATGACCAAGATAAACAAGATAAGCCGCAGTCTGCTGTGTGTAGCATTTCTCACGCTTCAGCTTTTATGCTTCACAAGCTCAGCTCAGACGGTACATTTCTATACTTCCGACAAACTGTCGAGTAACCAGATTACCCGTATCTGTCAGGATAAAGTAGGCTATATCTGGGTAGGAACGGAGTATGGCTTGAACAAATACGATGGCTATCGGTTTACGAATTATCTTCATGAGACAGATGACACGACATCCGTCTGCAGCAACGTCATCTCTTTTCTCTTTGCAGATTCCAAAGGTACCGTTTGGGTGGGAACGCAGAAAGGACTTGACAGGTATGACGATGTCAACGATCGTTTTGAACATATTCCCTTACGTGGAGCCACACAGGTGCCACGCATCAATCACATGATTCAGGAAGATGAGAACCATCTGCTGATAGGTACGGCAGGCTATGGTCTCTTCCGTCTGGACATCCGCAACAACCAGAGTCAGAAGCTCAACGATTATGCGACGAGCGACAACAACTATTTCAGTCATATCATCATCGACAGTGAAGGCGCTTTCTGGAAATCAGGTCTTGGCAGCACTATCATTCGCCGTTCACCAAAGGGAGAACTGGAGGAGTTCACTTCACCTTATGGTACGGTAACTGACTTTGTGGAATACGAAGGTGGTGTGCTGATGGTATGTATTCATGGGTTGCTCTATTATCGTGATGGAGAAATAAAGACCGATTTCATCGACATGGGCTCGTTCAATGGTAAGGATTTGTTTTTCAGAGTTGCGATGAAGGACCGTAAGGGAAATCTTTATGTTGGAACGATGGGCAACGGACTGTGTTGGATTCCCCGTGGCAGCCGTCAACTGACACAGTATGACTATCAGAGTGCAGCTTTTGACCTGAACACCTCATGTGTGTGGGCGCTTTTCGAAGATAATCAGGACAATATCTGGGTGGGCGGTCAGAAACGAGGCCTATTGTTGTTGCCTCAGAAAGAATCGCTCTTCCGAAGCTGGAAGTTTGCTGATCTGCACATGAACATCGGTGGTTCGCTGACATCCATCTGTGCTGGTGACGACGGGATGACTTGGTGTGCTGTCCAGAATAATGGTATTTTCGGGCTTGATGCGAAGGGTCGTCTGGTATCACATCCTGCCTCGCCAGAAGGAACTTATCTGATCTACAGGGATACACAAGGCAATTATTGGATAGGAACTAACGGTTCTCTTCATGCTTACAATCCCCTGACGGGCGTCTCGCAGGAAAAGGCTTCTTTCGACAATGGCTTTATTAACGCCATTACCGATGACGGACATGGGCATCTGTTCTTCTCACTCTTTGGAGAAGGTATGTGTTACTATGACATCAGCAGTGGGAGTATCAAAAAGTTCTCTATGCGTCATGAGGATCAGGGACGTGGTCGTCTGCATAATGACTGGATATCGGAACTATATACTGATAGCCAAGGAAAGATATGGATCTGCACAGCATCGGGCATCAACTGCTATGACCCTGTAGAAGATCATTTCCATCCATACGGCTGGGAGGTTATCCTAGACTATAATTCTATAGAGTCGGTTTGTGAGACGAGTGATCATCGGTTTCTTTTCGGAACTAATACAGGTCTTTATATTTACGATACCAGAAAGAAGGAAGCCGTACCCTTCCCTGGAGCCGAGGTATTAGGCAACAAGGTGGTCTGCAGCATCGTTGAAGACCAGTTTGGTGATCTCTGGTGTAGTACGACAATGGGTATCTGGCAGTATCATGACGGGAAGTTTGTGGGATATATCCACGGCAACGGCCTTGCCAGTCGTGAGTATGTCAGTGGGGTGAGCATGCATACCAAAGACGGGCGTATCTGGTTCGGTTTCAGCGATGGAATCACCTCTTTTATACCGACATCACTGCAAGACTATCGACCCAGTCAGGAAAAGGTACAACTGACAGGACTGTTTGTTGGTGGCACACCCGTCAGAGGCAGCGACCGCTTTGTCCTTTCCTATATTGACAATACCTTTACGATGGAGTTCTCATTGCTGAACTATTCGAATGCGGAGAATGTCATCTATGAGTATCGGCTGAATGGAGCCAAAGACTGGACCAGAACCACTGTCGGCAGTAATGTCGTATCATTCCACCATCTTCAGCCCGGTTCCTATGCGATGGAAGTACGTGCGTTGGACAACGGTATCTATACGGAATCTCAGGTGTATCATATCATTGTTGAAGCACCTTGGTATCGTTCTTCCCTCGCGTACATTATTTATATATTATTGTTCATGGGTGTAATAGGATTCCTTGGCTGGAGCTACCGTAAGCGGGCGCACCGTCAACTTGATGAAGACAAGATGAAGTTCCTCATCAATGCCACCCATGATATTCGTTCGCCGCTGACACTGATTATGAGTCCGCTTCAAAAATTGAAAAATGCAAAAATTGAAAGTTTGAAGTCAGAAGCAGATTTTCAATTCTTCAATTTTTCAATTCTTCAACCCTCCATTGAGACCATCGAACATAATGCCGGACGTATTCAGAATTTGGTGAATCAGATTCTCGATATTCGTAAAATTGACAAGCAGCAGATGAAGTTGCAGTGTCAGGAAACCGATATCGTGCAATATGTGGGGAACATCCTGAAACCTTATGAGTACACGGCAAAGGAACGAGGCATGACTTTCACCTACGCACCGGCCTTAGACCGGCTGAACGTATGGTTGGATCGAAATGCGCTGGACAAAGTAGTGGACAACCTTTTGTCGAACGCCTTCAAATACACCTATGACGGAGGTGAGATAGAGTTACGAATATCTCAGCCCGACGAGAAAACCGCAGAGTTGCAGGTCATAGATACCGGAATGGGTATCAAAGGTGATGTCCATAAGATCTTCGACCGTTTCTATCAGGGTAGCGCATCACGTTCTCTGCATATTGAGGGTACGGGCATTGGGCTGAATCTGTGTAAGATGATTGTCGAGATGCATCACGGTACGATAGAAGCAGCAAACCGAGACGATATGCAGGGCAGTATCTTTACCGTCCGGTTGCCATTAGGCAATAGTCATCTGGCGAAGGAAGAGATCCTGAATACCAATGAAATGGAGAAAAATTCCAGACAGAAGGCACAATCAAACTATCGGGTTTTGGTTGTAGACGACGATGAGGAGATAGGGACATACATCCGGCAGGAACTGGGTGGTTATTATTATATCACCGCTGTGACCAGTGCCCGTGAGGCCATGAGGAAGCTCCTTGGGGCTGAGACAGACAGACAATATGACTTGGTGATCAGTGACGTGATGATGCCTGAGATGGACGGATTTACTTTCCTCCGTATGGTGAAGACAAATATGAATCTCAGTCATATTCCTGTGGTCATGTTGACTTCGAAGACTGATGTGGCCAATCGTCTGGAAGGGCTGGAGAAGGGTGCCGATGCCTATCTCGCCAAACCTTTCAATATGGATGAGTTGCATGTGGTCATCAACAACCTGATCAATAAGACACTGCGTCTGCGTGGTAAATACTCCGGCACCCAGCAGCAGAAAGACAAGGTGGAGGAAAAGAAGGTGAAAGGTAATGACGAGATACTGATGGAACGCATTATGAAAGTCATCAACGCTCATCTCTCCGACAGTGACTTCAGTGTGGAGACGCTCACTTCCGAGGTTGGTATTAGCCGTGCTCAACTGCATCGGAAGATGAAGGAAATGACAGGATTGCCTGTCAGCGAGTTCATCAGAAACATCCGTTTGGAGCAGGCGGTGAGGTTGCTGAAAGAGCAGAAAGTCAATGTGACGCAGGTGGCCTATGCCGTCGGATTCAGTACGCTGGCGCATTTCTCAACCGTCTTCAGAAAGCAGTTTGGCGTCTCGCCTTCTGACTATATTGAGCAAAATATGCAGTCAGATACAAATAGACAATGAAACGAAACATACGTGAAAGCCTTGTTAGTTAAAAGATAGTAATTTTGCGACCAGAATTTCTGATCAAACAACTTATTTTTAACTAACAAAAAACGTATGAGTTTCAAAGCAAAGAAAACAGCCTTATGTGTTGGATTATGCTTTATGGGTATGATCTCTGCACAACAGGCTTCGGCAGCTACTGAATCAGTGGCTTCCGTACAGCAAACGAAGCAGGCATCCGGTCATGTGGCAGACTCTCAGGGTCCGCTGATTGGTGCCACGGTTATGGAGAAAGGTACCAACAATGGTACTGTTACCGATTTCAACGGTAACTTCTCGCTTAATGTCAAGCCGGGCGCAACGCTCGTCATCTCTTATGTGGGCTATGAGTCCCAGGAAATCAAAGCCGGTGACAATGTAGTTGTGAACCTTAAGGAAGACGGTCACCTTGTGAACGAGGTGGTTGTGATTGGTTATGGTACCCAGCGTCGTGAGGCCGTGACGGGTTCTGTGGCCAACATCGGTGGTGAGAAACTGAATCAGATTGCAGCCAGCAACGCTGCTCAGGCTCTTCAGGGTCGTGTAGCTGGTGTGCTCATGACACAGACTTCTTCTAAGCCAGGTGCCGAGATGCAGATTCGTATTCGTGGTCAGCGCTCACTGACAGCTTCAAACGACCCGCTGATCGTGCTTGACGGTATTCCCTTCATGGGACAGCTTTCAGATATTAATCCCGCTGACATTAAGTCGATGGATATCTTGAAGGATGCCTCTGCTACCGCCATCTACGGTTCTCGTGGTGCTAATGGTGTCATCATCATCACTACCGTTAAGGGTAGTCAGGGTGCTCCTGCTAAGGTAACCTATAACGGTTATGTAAGTTTCAAGAAGATTTTCAAGAAGTATCCGATGATGGACGGTCCTACCTTCTCGAAGTTCCGTCAGGCAGCAGGACTCTATCAGAACTCTCTTGATGAGAATGAGAATACAAATACAGACTGGCAGGATCTGTACTACCAGACAGGTGTTGGTCATAATCACGACGTGAGTGTCGCTGGTGGTACCAACGGCGGTAGTTATAGCTTCGGTGCTGGTTATTATCACGATGAATCGGTGGTTCCCACTGAGCAGTATAACCGTATCTCTGTTCGTGGTAACTTCGACCAAAAGGTTGGTGAATGGTTCCGTTTCGGTCTGAATACCAATAATAGCTATAATAAGACAGAGGGTGTGAACGACATGTATGGTGTTCTGAGTAAGAGCCCGTTGGCAAGTCCGTATGATGAGAACGGAAATCTGAAGCGCTACATCTCACTGCCTGCTGACGATCAGAGCGTAGTAACCAAGGAGACCGTAAAGCGCGACAAGGATGTATGGCTCAACGAAACCAAGGGTATCGGTTCATATAACACCCTCTTCGGTGAGGTGAAATGCCCATGGGTCGAGGGTCTGAGCTATCGTATCAACATCGGTCTGAACTTCCGCAGCTCAAAGGGTGGTAACTTTACCGGAACAGGTGTTAATAATAAGGATGCCAATGCCGTTAATGGCGGCGGTATCTCTGAGAACCAGACGCGTAACTGGGCTGTAGAGAACCTGATTACCTTCGATCGTACCTTCGCTGAGAAGCACAACATCAACGTTGTTGGCATGTATTCTGCCGAGCAGACCACTTACGAGTCTACTGGTGCCTCAGCACAGGAAATTCCTGCTGACTTCTTCCAGTATTATGCACTCGACAAGGCTACAGGCCAGGTTATCCTCAACAACTATAACTACTGGCAGAGCGGTCTGATGTCTTGGATGGGTCGTGTGATGTACTCTTATGATAATAAGTATATGCTTTCTGTTGCTCTTCGTTCCGACGCTTCTTCACGTCTGGCAAAGGGTCACCAGTGGCACACATATCCCGCTGTCAGCGCTGGTTGGAACATCGCCCGTGAGAGTTTCATGGAGAATCTGACTTGGATTGACAACCTGAAGCTGCGTGTAGGTTATGGTGAGACCTCTAACCAGAGTATCAATCCT
>Ga0326514_10002272_pt1 | contig 12268 bp, 7 predicted proteins | sample 3_2548_0518_D_FD_203653 | JGI IMG/M metagenome (GOLD analysis project Ga0326514, IMG submission 203653) | Bovine rumen microbial communities from UC Davis, California, United States - 3_2548_0518 | ecosystem: Host-associated > Mammals > Digestive system > Stomach > Rumen | place: USA: California... | reverse complement strand
CTGCGGTTAATGTTAACGGTGCGGCAAGCGCAAATCTTACTGCATCGATTACAAATCCAACTGCCACTAATACGGCAGGTACGACCGTAACCGCGACAAACGGCGATTCTTCGTACTACACCTTTAAGGGCTGGACATCAGCGAACGGTACCTTTGCAAACGCGAACGCGTTGTCCACAACCTTTTACCCGTTGTCAAACAACGCAGTGGCAACTGCTAATTTTGAAGAAAAATCCTTTACTGTCACTGTCAGCGGCGGTACCCACGGAAGCGCTTCTCCTTCCACGATCACAGCGCATCCGTATACACCGGTAAATCTCTCAAGTATTACGCTTACGCCTGACGCGGGTTACCATTTCAACGGATGGGAAAGCGCAGCCACGGTAACCCTCAGCGGAAATTCCTCTTCGGATCCTGCAGTTGGTACTCTTACCGCTACAGCTACCGGTACGCTGACAGCAACCTACGATGCTACCGAGCGGACGATAAACGCAAGCCTGTTCAGCAGCGATTACTCCGACGGAAATCAGATTACCGTAAATCCTTCAGCCGGAGTTATCGGCGATACATACACCATAGCGGTTACTCTTGATACAGGTTACGTGGTAGACGAGATTACAGGTACCGGCGTTACAACTCCTGTGCCCTCAAAAAGCGGCAATGTGTGGACATATACATACACGATCGGTACAAGCAACATCGGCGCTGTTGTAAAACTGAAGGCAAAAACGCCCGAATTTACCGCAGCCTTTGTTCAGGATACTACCAACTTTGATACGGATTCCTACACTAATATTTTTTCAACTCATGCCGTTAACCACTACTATGGTCAGCCTGATGTTGTATACGCGGAGACAGACCTTGGCAGCTTCAACAAGCTTACTCTTACATATTCAAACGTAAGCTACAACACCTCGAGACTTGCCAGCGCGGAAAATCAGGTTGTATCGCTGACGCAAAAACCCGTAACGCTGTCAAATGCAAACTCAACTGCCAGTTATCAATGCACGATTACCGCTGTGAATACGCCTGACGGAGTTGCTTCTTCCGCTTCCGCGACTTTTACCTACACGGTAACTGTCAGCTACAACGCTGCGCAGAAGAAAAAGCTCGCGCTTAACACAAAGCTCGAAAAATATTTCAAGCTTGACGCGACATACGGTCACAATTACGATAATTATTACCAAGATTTGCCCAATGCCGCGGAAACGGATTACAATAACAAATATGATGCCGCCAAAAACTTTACCGCTCTGTATAACACTGCAGAGTCTGAGGTCGTCACGCTCGAGAGCAACTTTGACGCCGCGGTAGCAGAAATCTATAAGTATGCGAAAAAGACCACCGTTTATGTAATGGTAAAAACCGAAAAGGCGTCAAATCTCAAGTTCCATGTATGGCAAAACAGCAACGATGACGATTGGGCGCACTTCCGTATGCATACGTCGTATGATGAAGGATCTTACAAGTACGACAACAGTAATAGAGTCTATTACTGTACGTGTACCCCGGTATTAAAGGGAAGCTTCAAAAAAACAAATGACAATGACTGCAAGCTCTATTCGTTCACTTACACGGGAAATGCAAAATTCATTGTGTACAGCGGCACGTCAGTGAACGATAACAATGCAAAGCTGACGGGAGATATTACAGTCACGACTGCATTTAAGGAATACTATATCGACTGTTATGAGGGAAACACTACCGACAAAACTCTCCGCGTGGCTGACGAAAATAACACGAATGACGAGTATGTAGACTTCGGAATCAACGTTACTTCAGACAACAAAAGATGGGTCGATGCCGAGGTTCCCCAAACCAAGGCAGATCTAAAACGTTTGCTCGAAATCGAGTGCGTCGGTTCTCCTCTTACAAACCCGGGAACCAATTATACGGACGTTGAATTTAAAATAGAGGGTCCGGGCGGTACGTGCTATTTAAACAACGACACTGATACCTTCCCGGCAAGCACCCACGGTAAATACACGCTGACCTATAGTGTTAAGTTCGACAGCACCGCAAACTCTACTGCTTATATCAGGGAAATCTCAAAAACCTTCTGGGTAGCCTACGAGGAGATCAAATTCTACGCCGACATGAATGACAACGTCGGCAACCCGATCCTGAAATTCAAGTACTACCTTAACGAAAGCGGAAACCCGACTGCGACAAAGGTAGTGACCGAAGGCAGCGAGCAAGTGATCAAAGCTATCGACGATAGCGGTACTGTTACCGGAGACGCGACTGCCACTTACCTGCCCTGCGAGATGGAGCTTGTTTCGGGCAGTGAGTCGATCTACAAATACGCTGTCAATCTCAAGAAGCTCAGAGAAAACTACAAAGTCACGCTTTCTGCCGAGAAGCCAATCAATATCAGCAGCATTACTGTTGAAAACGTTGATTACAACAACGACGGCGACGGCTTCGATATTCTCGACGACGCGCGGCTCAACGGTGAAGCGTGGTTCAAGGCGGATTCTACCCACATGAAGGGCTTCGATATCATATCCTACGGTTCAGTCAACCGCAAGTTCCTCGCGGTCAACGAGGAGAGCAAAGCAGTTCTCGCGGGCGGCGTCAACAAAATCAGCGGCACGGGCATCGTCTCGGATTTCAGCGACGTTTACAACGTTCAGTACGCGGGACTGTTTTTCGCTGACGGCGCGGCAGCTCCGATGAATAACTTCCACTATACTCTCGGCGTCCGCATGAATGAGGAATTCTCGATCACCACCGGCTCGGGTCAAAGCGCGACTGTAACCAAGTATTACTTTGACAAGTGGGTCAAGCTCAGCGATTGCGACGAAGTTCCTGTGACAAGCGACGTCGTTAATCTGACAGGCGCCGAAACCTTCGACGGCAGTGACAAGGCTGACCTCAACTTCACAAAAGCGCCTGATTATCGCGAGGAAAGCGAGGCTTATATCGCGCTGTACAAGGCGGTGACCACGGGTGATTCAAACGTCCGCCTCGAAATAACCTACAATTTCGAGGATTACAATACCACCGACGGCAACTATGTCTTTGACCCGTACAAGGGAACTGTAAACGCGTCCTATACCAAGACGGTTAAGGTGCCCATTGGCGAAGGACAAACCTACGCGAACTTTGCCGCTGTCAATAATGAAACGGCGGTCAAATACCTCGCAAACGACAACGCTCCGTTTATAAGCAGCAATTATTACGAATATGAGTATGACGACACTCCTGACGCCGCTCACGCGCTCACGTATACCGCAGTTGAGAACGAGAGCAAAATCAAGGTGAACGCGCATATCAGAAAAAAAGAGCGTGAGTATGAGATCAAAGTCAGTTACGGCGGCGCAGATAAATCCCACACGGGACGCTTCCAGCAGACTGTTGCCCTGAAGGCAAGCGAATTTACAGGCAGCGAGGCTGATGACGGATCAAACAACTTCTACTGGACTGACAATAATGGTAATGTTATCGCTGTAGGCGGCACGTTCAACGCGCGTTATTTCTATAACGACGACAGCGGCAATCCGGAAATAATTAAGCTGGTACAAGGATCCGGAAGCGTGACGAACTCCTCGGTCATCGTTGCAAGCTATACGGAGAAATATGACGAAGGCACCACCAATATGCTCAGGCATAACTTCATGATTATCGACCACTGCGGCAAGGGCAAGCTGGTCGGCGGCGGCGTGCTGTTCGCGACCGGAAGCTATTCAAACGAAAGCGATCCGGCAACATGGTCGTACCGCCGGCAGAGCGCCGAGACAAATCTTGCGGATTCAAGTGCAAGGGAAAACTTTATTAGTGGCATTTTGAACGGCGATTATGAAACGGAGTATCCGGTTCAGACGATCTCCAACATCGGATTCCGTTACGCTCCCGATAATGAGGAGATTTTCCGCTGGTCCGATAATCTTAAGGCGTATCTCACACAGTTTGAGGGCACCAACATCAACAGCCAGAACTACACCGGTCAAAAGCTGCGAATGTTCTCGTTCATGGTTTACAACAACGGAACCGACGAAAACCCGGATTACGTTGTCGAGTCGTCGGAGGGCTTTGCCGAGGTCAGCCGTTATGTGCCGCAGAGCTAAGGGAGGATTAAGCTATGAAGATTCGCGTTATAGCCCTGATTTCAGCATTTGCTCTGTTGCTCGCGTCGCTTTGCGGCTGCGTTCCCGTGGCAGGCACAAGTCCCGCCGAGGTTGAAAATGTCAAGTGGGTCACTCCCGACTACAGCTTCCGCTTCAACACCGCAGACGACTGCAGGGGCAACTACACCTACAACGGCACCAAGTACAACATTCAGGCGGCGTTTGAGGGCGGGCGTATCACCGTCACCGACCTCGACAAGAATCAGGAGCTGTTCAGCGGCGATTGGAAATACGAGGACACCGACTATCTATTTGTATACAACATTGTATACAACACAGCCGATTATGGAGAGCTTGAAAACAATTTTTCTGAGTTCTACAGACTCAATCAAGAGGCGCTTTCATAACACAAAAAGGCGGAGGCTTCCTGCTTCCGCCTTTCGGAATTCACGGAGGTATATATGAAATATCCGAAAAAACTGCTGTCACTGCTGCTTGCCGCTCTTTGCGTTTTTGCTGCGGTACAGGCGGGCACCGTGCTGACCTACGCGGATACCTCGTTCACTGTGGGCGACTTCCGCTACACGCTGACGAGCGATACCACGGTCAAGGTATCGAAATATCTCGGCGACAGCACCGACGTAACGCTTCCCGAGTCTGTCAACGGACGGCTCGTCACAGGTATTTACAAGAACTGCTTCAAGGATTCGGACGTTGTCTCTGTCACGATTCCGCGTGACTACACCTCGATCGGAGCGTTCGCGTTTCAGGGCTGCGCAAGTCTTGAGACGGTAAACCTGCCTGCTTCACTGAAAAGCATCGGCGTTATGGCTTTTGACGGATGCTCCGCTCTTAAAAATATTGATTTTGAAACACTGCAGAGCCTTTCCGAGATTTCGTTCGCGGCGTTTTCGGGCTGCGCCTCGCTTGAGAGCGTAAGCCTGCCGGAAAATATTTCTCTCGGCGACAAAGCGTTCAGCGGCTGCTCGTCGCTCAGTGAGGTAAAACTGCCGGCGAGTCTGACGGTGATTCCGGAGTACGCGTTCTACGGCTGCGGCTTTACCTCGCTCGATTTGCCCGAGGGCATTACCGCGATAAAGGAAGGCGCCTTCGCCTCAAACGCTTCGCTCGGGTCGCTGAGTCTTCCGTACACGCTGACTTCAATCGGAAACGGCTGCTTTAAGGACGATCCTCTGCTCGCGAAGGTATTTGTTTCCGACAAGATGACTGCGATCGGCGCAGATTCCTTCTCTCCGATGGCAGATGACGGAACGCTGACACTCACCTGCTACAAGGACTCTTACACCGCCGAGCTGTACGGGCTGTACGGTTTCGCAGGGCTAAAGGCGATCGACAAGATCATGGGCGATGTGAATCTCGACGGCGTGCTCGACATAACCGACGCGACTGCTATCCAGAAGCACCTCGCCGAGCTTGAGCTGTTTACCGCGACACAGCTAGCCGTGGCAGACGTGAATGAGGACGGAGAATTGGACATATCCGACGCAACTACGGTTCAGTACCGTGTTGCCGGATTCAAGAGCTGATGAAAACAAACTCCTTTTATGACAAAATCTACTCCGCGGTTTGTCAGATTCCGCGCGGGTGCGTCGCGACCTACGGACAGATTGCCGCTGTTGCGGGCAACGGAGGAGCGGCGCGTGCTGTAGGCAACGCCCTGCACAAGAATCCCATGCCCGGAGTTATTCCCTGTCACCGCGTGGTAAACGCTCAGGGCAGGCTCGCGCCGCACTTTGCCTTCGGCGGTGTGGACGAGCAGCGGCGTTTGCTCGAATCGGAAGGCGTGGAGGTCAGCGGAGAGTACGTCGACCTCGAGCGGTTCCAGTGGCGCAATCTGTGAGATTTGCATTTTGCGTCAAGTTGTGTTATAATACATACAGATTGTGTGAATACGGTTAGAGGTGACAGATATGGACTACAAACTCATTGCTGTCGATGTTGACGGCACACTGACCAATTCGCGTAAGGAAATAACACCGCGCACACGCTATGCGATCTTAGAAGCACAGCGTCAGGGCAAACGCGTGGTTATCGCTTCGGGCAGACAGCCCGTTGGCGTGTATCCAATTGCCCGGGACCTCATGCTCGACCGCTACAACGGCTATATTCTCAGCTACAACGGCGGAAAAATCATCAGCTGCGCGACCGACGAGACAATCGCGACGAAGCTCTTTCCGCGGGAGTATCTCGCTGATATCGTGGGCGTACTCAACGATTTCAATATCACGATAAATACCTTTGACGACAAAAAAATCTTCTCGAGCAACAAGGTCAACGACTACACCTACATCGAGCGCGACATTACTCACGCTGAGATGATCGTCTGCGAGGACTTTGTCGCGGAGGTCAAGTTCCCGTTCAATAAGCTGCTGCTTGCGGGCGAGCCGCTCGAGCTCGACGCGTGTCAGGAGCTGCTGCGCAAGCGCTACGACGGCCTGCTCGATATCTACAAGAGCGCGCCGTACTTCCTCGAGATCATGCCATTCGGCGTATCCAAGGGTTCAATGCTTCCCGTGCTGCTCGAAAAGCTCGGTATCAGCCGCGAGGAGCTTATAGCCTTCGGCGACAACTACAACGACATTACGATGATAGGCTACGCCGGTATGGGCGTCGCTATGGGTAACGCAGAGCCTGAGGTCAAGCGTATCTCAAACTACATCTGCGAGACAAACGACGAGGACGGCGTCGCCAAGACAATTGAACAGATGATTTTATCCAAAGCCTGACCGTTTGGTCGGGCTTTCTTTTTTGTTGACAAATCGGAAACGCGGTATTATAACGCTAATGTACTTAACACCGACGTAAGCGGCTATTTCGAAGTACAATTAATGCAGATAAAAGACATTAAACCCGGCGTAGAGTTCAGTTCGGCAAGCGAAAATAACGCGATATTCCGTCTGGTTCCCGAAAACGACTTTGTACTCACTCTTGCGGACGATTCGGAATACCCTGAATGCGACGTATATAACGAGGATTTCAGCCTTCTTGATTGGCCGAGTTATCTTGAAGCGGGCAAAATATATTATGTTCTTATTCGTTTTGCAGGCAATTACACGGTTCATGAGAATAATACCGAAATCAAGCTCGGTGAAACAGTGGGCCCGGATCAGGTCGGTTACAGTGGCAAAGCCTTGATTTTCAGACCCGAAAAGGACGTTAACGTGCGCTGTTACGCGAGCAGAGACGGTGAGCCGAGAAGGGCGTCGCATGACGAGGCTGTACACGCTGACGTAAGCACAGCAGATGACTCTCCGATAACCGTGGTAGATCTGAACGATAATATGTTCTGTGACTTTGACTACTGCTTCAAGGCAAAGGCGGGTAAAACATATATTCTCAGTCAGAAAGTCTACTTTGGTGACCCTGTCGACTGTTCTGTTACGCTGGAGGAGTGTCCGCCGCATGTGATCGAAGACGGAGTGCTCAGGGGTGACTTGACGGGAGAGACCGAGGTCAATATTCCCTCTCACTACAATCCTCCGTATGACCCCGAAAATCCGGACGCTTATCTTGACAAGGACGCCGAGGGCGCTCGCGAGGTCACCGAGATCGTTTATACCGCATACAGCTTCAAAGGAATCGTAAGCGTCAAGGTGCCCGATACAGTTAAGAAAATCGGAAAAGGCACGTTCATGGGCTGCGAGGCGATGACGGAGGGAACTATCCCGAAGAGCGTGACCTCGATCGGCGAGTACGCGTTCGGATATTCAGATGAAGGGGATTATGACCCTGAAGTTTACTCTTGGGTCGCAGTTAAGTACGACGGCTTCACGATCAAGGGCTACAAGGGAACCGAGGCTGAGCGTTACGCGAACGACAACGGCTTCACCTTCATTCCTCTCGACGGCGGAGAACCGAACCCGACAAAGTACGGCGACGCTAACGGCGACGGCGAGGTAAATATCAGCGACGCGACGGAGATCCAGCGCTTTATCGCGGATTATGAAAAATTCAACGACGCGCAGCTAAAATTCTCGGACGTGAACAAGGACGGCGTGATCAACGTAGACGACGTTACAATGATTCAAAAATATCTGGCAGGTCTGGTCAAGACCTTAGGATAAATACAAAGGGCAGGCTCAAAGCCTGCCCTTTGAGCGTCAATAATCAATCGCGGCGAAGGGCATATCCATGGCAAAAAATTACCCCTTGTTTAAAATACACAAATCGAGGGGCAAAACTTTGGAGGGCACCAAAAAGAATAATTCTATTAAAGAAAAATAGGTTTTTCCTCTTAAACTATAATATTAATGTATAGTCATATTTAGATTATAAGGAGGAAATCATATGGCACATTTCAAGAAAGCTCTTGCCCTGTTGTTGGCGGCTTGCGTTTTCTGCACGATCGGCATTTTTGCCGTAACCGCTGCGGAGACCGACGACGCGGGCGAGGAGGTCGGCGCAGCCGTTGGAATCACGGTTCACTATATCTGTGAAGAAGGCGCACCGACAATCTACTACTGGAACAGCCTGCCTCAGAACAAAGAGACGAGTTATCCTGGCCCCGCGATGATCGCCGAAGGTAACAACTACTACAAGTACACCTTCAGCACCGAGTCCAAGATCAACATGCTCTTTGTTGTAAATGGCACACAGTCCGAAGAGCTCACCCGTGAGACAGGCGAGTGGTGGTACAAGAACCATCGCTGGTTTGACCACGACCCCGGCGAGATCTCGACATGGGACCGTTCCGACCTGCGCGAGGACTCAATCTACTTCGTCATGACCACCCGTTTCTTTGACGGCGACACCGGCAACAACGTTCACTGCTGGGACGACTCCAAGGCGGGCAACCCCGACTCCGACCCCGCGTGGAGAGGCGACTTCAAGGGTCTTATCGACAAGCTCGATTATCTCAAGGCGCTCGGCTTCTCGGCTATCTGGATCACCCCGATCGTAACCAACGGCGGCGGCTACGACTACCACGGCTACCACTCAATGGATATGTCCACCGTTGACGTCCGTTACGAGAGCAAGGGAGCTACATATCAGGATCTTATCAACGCCGCTCACGAGAAGGGCATGAAGATCGTGCAGGACGTTGTATGGAACCACACAGGTAACTGGGGCGACGCGTTCTTCTGCCCGATGGCTACCAAGCAGTACACAAAGCTCCAGGATCTCGCAAGCCCCAGCAGCATGAAGCTTATTCCCGACGGTGAGCTTGCAAAGGCATATCCCACCTACGATAAGCTCGACGGCGCTGCGCAGTTCCAGGCGCGTCTCGACATTCTTCAGGACTTAAAGCACAACGGACACAACTCCAAGGAATACTACCACCGTGAGACAGCGGGCGGCGGCTGGGGTCAGCCTCTTGAGCAGTACGCTTCCATCGAGGGCGACTGCCGCGACCTCAACACCGAGAACCCCGCAGTTGCACAGAAGCTTACGGAAATCTATATGGATTATGTCAACATGGGCGTTGACGCGTTCCGTCTCGATACCGAGAAGCACATTAACCGCTGGACTCTCAACAGCGCATACTTCCCCAAGTTCTCGGGCGTAAAGGACTTCTACATCTTCGGCGAGGTCTGCGCAAGATGGAACCAGTATGTAAACGAGGGCGGTTCCTCCGACTCTCCGTTCTTCTACACATGGAAGGAGACCGAAAGCCCCTGGACAAGCAACTGGAGCAACAACTGGGAAACCAACTTCGAAAACTCCAAGAAGCATTACACCCAGTATCAGGCGTACAAGGAGAGCAACCTTGCCTGCACCAGCACCAACGCCTTCCTCAACGGCGTGACATACCACGCACCCGACTATTCAAAGGCTAACGGCACCGGCGTTATCGACTTCACCATGCACTGGAACTTCGAGAACGCAAACTCCGCATTCGGCTGCGCTCAGGGCGAGGATCACGCATTCGCGGATTCCACCTGGAACGTAGTATACGTTGACTCTCATGACTACGGTCCTCAGTTCTGTGAAAAGGTTCGCTACACCGGCAGCGAGCAGGATTGGGCTGAGAACATGGACCTCATGTGGACATTCCGCGGCATTCCGTGTATCTACTACGGCTCCGAGATCCAGTTCCAGAAGGGCGAGGTCATCGACGTAGGCCCCGACGCTCCTCTGAGCACCACAGGCCGCGCTTACTTCGGTGACAACATCACAGGCTCCGTTACTGCTACAGACTTCGGTAAGTACACCGGCGCGAGCGGCAACGTTGCGACCACACTGCAGAAGCCTCTGGCAAAGCACCTCCAGCAGCTCAACCAGATCAGACGTGCTGTTCCGGCTCTCCAGAAGGGTCAGTACACCACCAAGAACGTTTCCGGCGGCAACATGGCGTTCACAAAGCGCTACACCGCTAACGGCGTGGACAGCCTCGCTTGCGTGGCTATCTCCGGCGGCGCTACCTTCACCGGACTTCCTGACGGTCTTTACATCGACGCTGTTACAGGCGACAGACAGACCGTATCCGGCGGCAGACTCACCGTTCCCTCCATCGGCAAGGGCAACATGAGAGTATATGTTTGCTGCGCAGGCGGCTTCAAGAGCATCAGCGGCAAGATCGGCGAAAACGGCACATATCTCAAGTAATTAATTGCATTATAAAAAGGCTTGACTTCGGTCAAGCCTTTTTAGTTGGTAGTTAGGTAGTTGGTAGTTTGGTAGTTTATTTGATTCAGCACAAATATATGAACGGGACAGCCGCAATTACCGCAAAATAAAACTGTCGACCCGCCGTTCATGATACCGATAATGCAGATGAACCTTTAAAAAGGCGGACGACGCCGGAGGACTAATATCCGAAGCGGTCGAAGAATCTTACGCCCTGATAGCTGAGAATGAAGTTCTGGCTCTCGTGGAAGTTGCTGCTTACTATGTACGGATTGTACATGTAGAGCATGCGGTGCTGAACGGCGCTTCCGTCGTCGTCAAAGATGTAACGCACCGCCTGAACGCACTCGTCGTTCGTACCGCTGGTGGTGCTTCCGTCGTAGCGGCAGTATTTGATGACGTCAGCAACCGTGGTGTAGCCGTCAAAGCACATCGCGTCACGGACGCACTGGGCAATCATCGCGGCTCCGATAAAACCGCCCGAGCCAAATTCGCCGTAGCAAAGCCGTTCAAGCAGGTCGCGGTCCTCGTCTGTAAGAGAAACATGATAGCAGCTGTAGGTGTAGTCAGGGTTGTCGATGGCGACAAGATACCCGGCGTCCCACTGCGACTGATAGTCGGCGGGCGAGTCAGGCACAGCCGCGGTCGCGAACGGAAGGGTGCCCTCGGGAGCTGTAGTGCTCGGAGAGGTCGCAGACGGCTTGGTCGTCGTTTTTTCGGTCGTTTCGGCAGTCGTGCCGGCGGCCTTGGTCGTCGGGGCTGCTGTAGTCGGCGCGGTGTTGACGGAGTCGGCAGTTGCCCGAGCGGTGGGGTAGAGGTTAGAGGCAGGCAGAGCCGGAGCTTCGCTGTCGCCCGCTTTCCAGAAACCGCCTGTCAGCATGACAACCGTTCCGGCAATGACAACAGTCAGCACGGTAGCTGTGATCATCACAGCCTTCTTGTGGTTCTTGAAAAATCCTGATATATTATTCAGTAAATTATTCATTCTTTCACCTTGAATTCTGATAATGTGTTCCTATTATAGCACAACCTTGCGAGGATTTCAAGAGTAGTTAGTTGGCAGTATAACAATGCTGCGTAAAAAGGGAAAACGTCCCGCCTCATCGGAAGCGGGACGTTGTGCGTGAAATTTGCTTAGGACTTTCGGTACGCTGACGGGGTCTTGCCGAAATGCAGTTTGAATGCGCGGTTAAAGTTGGAGAGGTTGTTAAATCCCGAGAGCGCCGCGATTTCGATAATCGGGCTGTCTGAGGTCATCAGCAGCATCGCCGCGCGGTTCAGGCGAAGCTCGTTGACATAACCCACGAAGGTGGTGTCCATAAGCTCCTTGAACAGGTGCGATACATAATAGCGGCTGATGCCCGTAGCTGTTGCTACCTCATCAAGCGAGAGACCGTCAATGTAGTGCTCGTCGATGTAGCTCGTAACTCTCTGCAGCGCGCGGTACTTCTTGCTCTTGCTCTCGGCGTCGACGATGCGGATGTACTTGTTCGCGAAGAGCTCGTAGAACGCCTCGTACATCTTGCCGTAGACAAGCAGCTGGAAGTATTCGGGCTTATCGGTCTCAGCCTTGCTTGCAACGGTGAAGCAGTTGAGAATACGGCTGTGAG
>Ga0326514_10002271_pt1 | contig 12272 bp, 4 predicted proteins | sample 3_2548_0518_D_FD_203653 | JGI IMG/M metagenome (GOLD analysis project Ga0326514, IMG submission 203653) | Bovine rumen microbial communities from UC Davis, California, United States - 3_2548_0518 | ecosystem: Host-associated > Mammals > Digestive system > Stomach > Rumen | place: USA: California... | reverse complement strand
AGCCTACAGCACCAACACGCTGGCCAAGGGCGCTACCATCAACTTTACGTACATGATGAACGCGTCGATTACGGCCGGACCCGTCCTTACCCTCAAGTACGGTGAGAAACTGGAGACCGTGACGGCCCAAGTGATGGCCCCGCAGGGCGTGGGTACTGCCATCGGTCCTATCCAAGTATCCGACGCTGTCGATACCAATATCAACATGTTCGTGTACAACGGCAGCGGCAGCAAAGCCTTCTCGCACACGATGGTCGTGGGCAACAACATCAGCACCAGCGGCGACCCGTCGATGGTGGGTGCCGACGCCGACCTCTATATCGGCTCGGTGCAGAACGTGAGAGTGACGCCCATGAGCACCATCCGTGCCGTGACCGACGAACAGATGACGCGCTTGGCTGCCCGACTGGGCAAGACCACCATCGAGTTGCTGAACGAAGGCGCGAAGGTGGAATCGGAAGTGGGCCAGAATGTCAATTACGGCTCGGTGTCGGTGATAGCCACCGGTTTGGATGCCAATGACAAGCCCATCTACCTGATTCGCGACATAGCACTGGGCTACGGTCCGACGATTCAGTCGAACTTCGTCTATTCGCAGAAACAACTGCTGACGCAGATTATCCCCGCCAAGGCGAAGGAGATTGTTGACCTGATGTATCTCGGCACGAAGGAGGAGGCGCAGGCTATAGCCAACCGCACGAAGAAGGCTGTCTATCTGTCGCTGCGCGAGCCTACCGACCCGATGTTCGCCGTGGTCAACAAGAAGGTTGACGGCAAGGTGGACGGCCATCCCTACAACATCACCAAAGACAAGGCCGACGAGGGCGTCAACTACCTGGTGGTGCTGCCTGCTAACGCCTCAGAGCAGGACTACAGCGACGAGGTGGAGGAGAAGTACCAGGTTATCAAGGCCTGGGCCGACATGATAGCCAAGAACGAGAACGAGAAACTGCATGTCCGCGACAAGCTGAACAACTTCGACATTGCCGGCGCTGCAGGAGTGAACTACAGCGAGACCTTCGACGCCAGTTACTCGTCGTCGTGGTCGAACTTCTTCCCCATCGGTACCGAGGTTGACTACTTCGGTATGGGCACGACTGGCAGCAATTTCACCTCGGCAGCCTCCATCGCTGGTACGCTTGCCAGCGCGATAGCCTTCTCGTTGGTCGAAATGAAGGCATGGAGCAGCCCGACCGCGGATAAGATTAGTATTGATAACGGTATGAACTCGCGGGTTCAGTTCTCAGGCAAGTTGCTCCAGTGGACGCTGTTCCCCATGGCTTCCTACACGACGGTAGGTGCCGACTCGGAGGCTCGCTCCTACAACCGCACCGAGTCGTTCACCATTGCCTGCGACCCGGCGAGCCACCTGAACGTGGACGTCTATCGCGCCTATTACAAGGGCGACGACGAGACGGATGAGGTACCTGTCTATGACGTCTTCACCAACGACAACTTCTACAGTATGTATGAAACGGTGAAGGACCAAGTGAACAAGTCAGTCGCGGCCGCGAAGATCAACGGCCCGCGCGGCTTCATCTTCCGCACCCGTGGCGGCGCTACGCAGAACCCGTGGGAGGACCAGCGCGTGACGAAGTTCTATGACCCGGGCACGGTGCTCGACGCCCGCACACTGAAGATTGTGAACCCGAAGATTCGTCTGGACAAGCAGAGCGTGAGCGGCGTGGCCATCGACGACGCTGCCAAGTTCACCGTCTATGTGGGCAACGACAGTGAGAAGCCTGAAGCCACCGACGGCCTGACGCTGCTGCAAGTGTTCGCTCTGGACCAGCAGAACCCGCAGGGCGCCAAGATGAGCATCAACGGCCAGCCGCTGACCACCGCCGGCATCACCGTGACGTGCACTCCCGGCACGGAGACGGCCCTGCAGATGGAGGTACGCGCCGGCCAGGGCTTCGACTACGAGAATCTGGTCATCGGCGTGATGTCGCCCACCGACGCTGTGAACACCAAAGCACTGACCACGTTCGACGTCCACTTCCTGCGCGAGGCAGGCGGCCTGGCCATCGCCACACCGGGCGACAAGTGGGTGCTGAACACCAATGCCCAGATGGACGGCAAGCGCGGCTGGTACATCCCTGTGACCATCAACGGCTTCGACCGCCATCAGCACAACTTCGACCACATTGAGTTCCAGTACAAGGAGTCGCAGCGTGGCGACGACAGTTGGACGAACCTCTGCTCGTACTACGCCGACGCTGAGCTCATGGCCAAGGCCAACGGCGTGCGCGAACTGATGAAGGAGAACGCGAACATCACCACCGAGTTCTACGGCGAAGGCTGGACGATGGAGCGCGCCTACGACCTGAGGGCCGTGCTGTTCTGCCGCAACGGCAATGACTTCCTGACTACCTCGTCGAAGGTCATCAGCGGCATCAAGGACACGCGCCGCCCGCAACTGTTCGGCACGCCAGAACCGAAGAGCGGCCTGCTGACCGCCGGCGACGACATCGTGTTCAACTTCTCTGAAGACATTGAATATAACTATCTAAGTGCCATCACCAACTTCGAGGTGAAGGGCGAGGTGAACAACAACTCACTGTCGGAGATGGTGAGCGTGCAGTTCGACGGCACGACGGCCAGCGTGGAGACCGAGGCCAAGCGCAACTTCAGCGGCAAGGACCTGACCATCGACCTGATGGTGAAGCCCGCCGAGACGGGACGCGACATGCCGCTGTTCTCGCACGGCACCAACGGCCAGACGCTGCAGCTGTGGCTGACCTCAGACTTCAAGCTAAAGGCCGTGGTGAACGGCCAGACCCTGACGGCCAGCAAGGAGATGCCGAAGAACATCTTCCAGCAGGTGGCCCTGGTGCTGAACCAGACGGACAGCCTGGTGACACTCTACCACGGTGGCCTGGAGGTGGGCCGACAGAAGCTCTCGTCGCTTTACACGGGCACGGGTACGCTCATCTTCGGTCGCGCCAAAGAGCAGGACAGCAACAAGAGCCTGTACTATGAGGGCCGTATGATGGAGGCCCGCCTGTGGTACAACGCCATGGACGGCACACTCATCGGTTCGACCTACGGCGGACACCATCTGACGGGCTACGAGAAGGACCTCGTGGACTACTATCCGATGAACGAGGGTTCGGGCGACTATGTCATTGACTACACCCAGGGTGCCAACGCTCAGCTGATAAACGCTTCGTGGGCCATCCCACAGGGCCTGTCGCTACATGTCGATAAGGCCGACAAGGGTGTGCTCTTGGATAAGAACGCCATGAACCGCACCGCCGAGCAGGACTACACGCTGATGTTCTGGTTTAAGACCGATAAGGACGGACGCGGCACGCTGCTCTCCAATGGTCGCGGACTGAAGGAGGACAACGGCGCTGTGAACCAGTTCCACATCGGCTTCGAGGCCGACACGCTGAAGTACCGCTCCAACGGCTTTGTAGCCAACGTTCCAGGCAACTGGAGCGACGGCAAGTGGCACCACTACGCCATGACCGTGAACCGCGGCCGCAGCGTGGCCAACATCTACATGGACAAGGAGCTCATTACCACCTTCGAAACCGACAGCCTTGGCGGCATCAGCGGCGGCTATCCGCTCATCGGTGCCAGCCGCTACGACATCGTCAACGAGAAGGACACCCTGCTGAGACAGGACGGAAAGACTCCGCTGAAGGGTAACGTCGACGAACTGCTGTTCTTTGCCCAGGCACTGCCGCAGCAGCTCATCAAGACCTACGCCTCGAAGAGTCCAAACGGCGACGAGGCCGGTCTGTTGACCTACCTGAGCTTCGACCGCCAGGAGCGCCAGAAGGACAACAGCATCGAGTTGGTGCCCTATGTCTATAGCAAGAAACTCTATCTCGATGACAAGGGCCAGCCGCGCTATCAGCTCGACCCAGAGACGAAGGAGCCCACTGACATACTGGTGCGCGACTACCTGTTCGTGGACGATGAGGATGTGGTGCTGACGCACTTCGACAAGAAGGACGCTGCACCTGTGGTGCCCTACGAGGAGGTGACCAACCTGAAGTTCTCGTTCATCGGACGCGGCAACCAGGTGCTGGTGGAACTCGACGAGCCTAACGCGAAGCTGAACCACCGCAACATCTACGTGACGCTGCGCGACATCGAGGACCTGAACGGCAACACGATGGCTTCGCCGCAGACGGCTTGCTACTACGTGACTAACAGCAGTCTGCAGTGGCTGATCAACCGTCTGGATGCAACCGTCAAGTATGGAAGCGGTGAGAGCTGCGAACTGGTGTTCTACAACAACGGTGCGCAGAACCACACGTACACCATTGACAACTGCCCGCGTTGGCTGACACTCTCGAAGTACAGCGACGCAGTGGCTCCGCAGGCACTGGACTATGTCACGGCCACGGTCAATAAGGACCTGAACATCGGCACGTACAACGAGATTCTCTATCTGACCGACGAGGAGGGCATCACCGAGCCGTTCTACCTGAACCTGACGGTGGAGGGCGAACAGCCTGAGTGGGCCGACCACATCGACAGCGAGTTCCTGGCGAACTCGATGAACATCAGCGGACAGGTGTATCTCTATGGCGACCTGGACAGCGATGCACGCGACATCGTGGGCGTTTTCGACGACCAGAACCAGTGTCACGGCTTCGCCAATATCACGCACGACACACAGTCTGGCGAGACGGGCCTCTACCTGACCGTCTATGACAGCCAGGCCAGCGGCCGTGCACTGAACTTCCGTCTGTGGCAGTACAGCACCGGTCGTGAGATTGTGCTGACACCAGAATCGGCCATCACGTTTGCGAAGGATGCCATGCTGGGCAGCGACACGCCCGTACGTTTCGACGGTGGCGAGGCCTTCGTCCAGAACTTCAAGTTACAGGAGGGCTGGAACTGGGTATCGTTCAACCTGAAGAGCGACCAGCTCAGCGACGTGAACACACTGCTGGGCGGCATGAAGTGGAGCGACGGCGACATCCTGACCGACTTGGGCAGCAACCTGACGCTGACCTACGAGGCAGCACAGAAGCAGTGGATTGCCACCGGTAGCACCGATGCCGTGACCATCTCGCCGAAGAATGCGTATGCCATCAAGGTCAAGAAGGATTGCACTCTGCCGGTTGGCGGCACCGTCATCAAGGATCAGGACGACCGTACCATCAAGGTGAGCAAGGGTTGGAACGCCATTGGCTACACGCCGATGACCAACCTGAGCGTGGAGACCGCCCTGAGCGACTACTTCGACAATGCTGAACCCGGCGACGTGATAAAGAGTCACACCGAGTTTGCCTACTTCACCAAGCAGGGCAACACCGGACGTTGGCGCGGCTCGCTGCAGTACATGAAGCCCGGCGAGGGTTACATGATGCTGCGCAAGGCCGAAAGCGACGCTTCGTTCACCTATCCGTTCTACGACCTGAACAGCAACTTCCGTGAGGACTGGAACACCGGTACTACTCGCGCCGCTGCCGCCGCCAAGGCACGCAGCACGATGACCATGAGCGCCGTAGTAGAAGGCTTCGAAGTGGAAGATGGTGATGTGCTTATCGCCTACTCGAACGGCGAGGAATGCGGTAGCGTAATTGTCAATTTTCAATTGTCAATTGTCAATTATCTGAGCATCGCTGGCGATGCCAGCGCCAACATCTGGTTCGCCATCGAGCGTGACGGCGAAATCGTAGCTTCTACCGGCGAGGTGATGACCTACAAGGCCAATGCCGTCATCGGCAGTCCCGACCAGCCTACAGCCATCAACTTCGTCCGTGCTGAGTATGCCGACGGCCAGTGGTACAGCATCAACGGTATGAAGCTGCAGAAGCGTCCAACCAAGAGTGGTGTGTATATCTTCAACGGTCGTAAGATCGTCGTTAAGTAACATTAAATAAAGAGTATTATGAATAAGATAAAATTAATGTTCGTTCTGCTGGCAAGCCTCGTACTGGGGGCTTGCAGCAGCAGCGACGATGACAATAATGTCAATGATCCAAAGAATGCTGCCTACACGGAGACCACGGTCACTGAGGCTCCTGCGTGGCAGATAGACTGGAGCAACAATCAGGAGCGCCCCAACTGGACGGAGCCCGACGGCTCGCTCTATGCGAACTGGACCATCCTGAAGGTGCAGATAGAGGATGCGCTGAAGGCCTACGCCTCCGACGGCGACCTGATGGCGCTCTTCGTGAACGGCGAGATACGCGCACTGGCCAAGCCTGCCGTCAGCGTGGGCGGCGGAACGGCCACGGGCAAGTTCCTGATGAAGGCCTACGGCAACGAGACGGGCTCGGAAACGGTGAACATGTCATTGCAATACTACAGCTCCACGCTGAAGCACCTCTTCACGCTGACCGACAACATCACGCTGGACGCTGATGAGACCACCGGCATCGACGAGGCCTTCGTCCCTGAGTTCACGCTCGGCTCGGCCAAGTATCCCGTGCAGAAGACGGTGGACGTGGAGCCGCTCCTGACCAAGGTGGGCCTCACCCCCGTCAGTGGCAACATGGTAGCTGCCTTCGTGGGCGAAGAGTGTCGCGGCACGGTGTCGCTCGCTTCGTCCGGCAGCACCCAGCTGCTCATCTTCGGTCGCAACGCCGGTGAGTCGCTGACGCTGAAGTACTATGATGCTACAGCCGGCAAGCTGTACACCATCCCCGACGCTGTGAAACTATAACAGCGTACAAACGGTAGCGGGTTCGACTCCCGCTGCCGTTACAAAGAAGATGAAGAGAATACAATAAATCCTTTAATTTTTAACTTTCAAATTACTTTTAAAAAAACATAGTTATGAAAACAATGATTCAGAGAATTGAGAACAAGCTGGCTTGCTGTGTAAAGTGTGTAATGATTGTCGTGGCCCTGATGGCCGTGCAGACCGTGCAGGCAGGAACCCCTGCAGACAAGACCGCCCTCACCGCCGCCATCGGCGAGGCCGAGACGTACCTGGGCACCATCCAGGAGAGCAACGCCAACGAGGCGAAGGTGCTGGCCATCGTCATCGACGGCTGCAAGGCGGTGCTGAACAATGCCGATGCCACACAGACGGACGTTGACTTCGCCACGGAAACCACGAACGGGAGCGTGAACGAGTGCAAGATGGCCGTGACACGCAACGCCCTGGCCGCCGCCATCGCCAAGGGCGAGGAATATCTGGACAGCATCCGGGAGAATTACCCCGAGCCGGCCCAGAAGATGTCTGCCCTCATCGGCAACTGCAAGTATTTTCTGAACAATACCGACTCCTCGTTGGAGGTGCTGGAATTCGGTATATTAGGCATGGAGGAAGACACGAAGGTGATCAAGACCGAGGTGGCACGCATCGACCTCGCCGCCGCCATCGCCAAGGGTGAGGCCTATTTGGCCACCATCCAGGAGAAATACCCCGAGCCGGCCCAGAAGATGTCAGCCCTCATCGGCAACTGCAAGTATTTTCTGAACAATACCGACTCCTCGTTGGACGTGCTGGAATTCGGTATATTAGGCATGGAGGAAGACACGAAGGTGATCAAGACCGAGGTGGCACGCATCGACCTCGCCGCCGCCATCGCCAAGGGTGAGACTTATTTGGCCACCATCCAGGAGAAATACCCCGAGCAGGCCCAGAAGATGTCTGCCCTCATCGGCAACTGCAAGTATTTTCTGAACAATACCGACTCCTCGTTGGACGTGCTGGAATTCGGTATATTAGGCATGGAGGAAGACACGAAGGCGATCAAGACCGAGGTGGCACGCGTCGACCTCGCCGCCGCCATCGCCGGGGCCGAGGAGTACCTACGCAGCATCCAGGAGGGCAACGCCAGCGTCGTCTCCGTGCTGCAGACCGTCATCGCCACCGCCAACGAGATGAAGGCCGACGAGAGCCTCACGCTGTATGACCTGGAGTTCGCCACCGCCGTCGTCAACGAGGTCGTCGCCCTGTCCAAGGAGGCTGGCATACCGACGGGCGTCAGCGCCGCGAGAGTAGCCTCACGCATGGCCGCCGCGTACTACGACCTCAGCGGACGCCGCATGGCACAGCCCGCGAAGAAGGGCGTGTATATCAATAATGGTGTAAAGACAGTTGTGAAGTGAGATGATGAAGAAGAAAATCATGCCATGGGTACTCGCCGCCACCCTGACAATCTGCGGCGCAAGCGTGCTCTCGTCGTGCACGGACAATAACGACAATGCGGGTAAGGACGAGAAGACGCAGACCGCCGACCTCGTGGTGTATGGCAAGATCTTCACCTCTGAAGACAATCAGGTGGTGGAGGCCTTTGCCGTGAAGGACGGCAAGTACGTCTATGTGGGCGACAAGGCGGGAGCCGAGGCCTGCGTCGAAGAGGGCAAAACGGCGGTCTTGGACTATACGGGCAAGGGCTTGGTGATGCCAGGCTGTGGCAACGGCCACGCCCACTATTCATCAGGGTTTGCCATCCAAACCATCGGAACAGTGCTTGGTGCACAGGATACCCCTGAGAAATTCCTGACGGAAATTCTTCCTGCTGCGGTCAAGAAGGCCAGAGAGACAGGGGCGACAACCGTCTTCGGCTTTGGATGGAATCTCTTGAACTTCCAGGAGAACATGCCTACCCGCCAGCAGTTGGATGCCGTCTGCAGCGATATTCCCATCTACTTTGCCGACGATGAAGGCCACAAGGGTCTGGTGAACACCCTTGCGCTGGTCAATGCAGGCATCATGAAAGCCGACGGCACCGTGCTCAAGAGCGAGATTCGCGGTGGTGAGATTGTGATGGCTGCCGACGGCACGCCCACCGGTTTCCTGAAAGAGCAGGCCGGCACCTACGTACGCTCCTTTCTGGACAATGACAACCTTTTCTCTGTTGACATAGCAAAGAGTAACCTGGCTGCTGTCCAGGAGTATATATTGTCAGAGGGTTACACGATGTATCTCGACGGTTTCTCCACCTATTTCTTTAACAACAATTTCTATGAGGCCGCCCAGCAGATGGACCAGGCCGGTGACATGCACATCGTGCTGGGCATGGCCTACGAGATTGAGAGTTGGATGGACGTAGATGCAGCCCTGGCCAAGGCCGCTGATACCAAGAAATACGCTTCTACGCGCGTCAAGACCAACTGGACCAAACTCTTCATGGACGGCACGGTGGAAAGCGGCACCGGATTTGTGGAGCCGCTCTATCCCGACGGCCATCAGGGCCTCGCCAACTGGACAGAAGAGGAGTTTACATACATAACGCGCAAGGCCAACGCAAACGGAGTGACCATGCACGTACACGCCATGGGCAACAAGGCCGTCAACCGCACCGTCAACGCCTTCGTCAACGGCGGAAAGGACGAACTGCGCAACACGCTGGTACATGTGCGCAACGTCAACGAGGCCGACTATCAGCGCATGGCCGACCACAACATACAGGTATCCTCGGGTGTGCTCTGGCATAATTACGACACTTGGGTAGTAGAGTTGATCCGGCAGGATGGCCTGGCACCTGCCGGCCAGGAGGACAAGGCTTATCCCATGAAGTCCTATTTCGACCACGGCATCAACGTGAGCACCCACTCCGACTATCCTGCAACGAGCGGCTGTCCTGACGACCCGTTCGGCATCATGCAGATTGCGGTTACAGGTACTCATCCCACCATGCAGGGGACCCCGTTCTGGACCGAAGAACTCATCACCCGCGAGCAGGCGCTCACCGCCCTGACCATCAACTGCGCCCGTCAGATGTTCATCGAGGACGAGCGCGGCAGCATCAAGGCTGGCAAATACGCCGACTTCCTCCTCGTCGATAAGGATGTGCTATCGTGCCCTGTCACTGAGATTCACGAGGCCAAGCCCGCCGCTACCTACTTCGAGGGCAAGAAGGTCTTCTCAATGTAATCACCTCACCAAAAAAATATTGTAATATGAGAACAATGATGCAATGGGTGCTCACCGCCACCCTCATTTGCGGCGCAAGCGTGCTGACGTCGTGTACGGACAACAACGACAATCCGAGCAAGGATGAGCCGGAGCAGAAGGTGAACGAGTTCCTGGACTATGACAAAGCCAGGGAGAGGATGCAGGCCCTGTACGGCGAGAACAAGCAGATTACCGACGGCAACTACGACCAATCGCTGGCCGTGAAGTGCATCAACGGCACCTTCGTGGGCAAACGTTCGGACGGTGTCGTCGCCTACAAGGGCATCCCCTTCGTGGGCCAGCAGCCCGTGGGCGAACTGCGCTGGAAGGCGCCGGTGGACGTGGTGCCAGACGACGGCGTTTACGAGGCGTATTACATCGGGAAGAGCCCCTGCCAGGTGTATGACAACTTTCAGATTGCTTCCCTTTACCCACAGGGCGAGGACTGTCTGTACTTGAACGTCTGGAAGTCGGAGGGCGCGTCAGGTGCTGCGAAGCCGGTCATCGTGTGGATTCACGGCGGCGCTTTCGAGGTGGGCGGAACGTCCGAACCCCGCGAGGAGGGCTGTAATTTCGTCAGGGAGAATCCCGACGTCATCCTCGTCTCCGTCGAGTACCGGCTCGGCGTCTTCGGCTTCCTCCACCTGTCCCATCTGCCCGACGGCGCCGACTATCCCGACGCGCAGAACCTGGGGCTTCTGGACCAGTTGATGGGCTTGAAGTGGGTGCATGAGAACATCGCCAACTTTGGCGGCGACCCCAACAACGTGACCATCATGGGCCAGTCGGCAGGTGGTGGCAGCGTGACCTCGCTGCCGCTGATGGCAGGCTCACAGCAGTATTTCAAGAAGGTCATTGCCATGAGCGGTGCCCCCGTCTTCACCCGCTCCACCGAGGAGGCCATCACCTGTACGAACAGACTGATGGCGGCACTCGGCTGCAAGACCGTTGCCGACCTGCAGAAGGTCGAGATACGGAAGTTCGTGGACACGGCATCCGACGAACTCGACCTGCGCGTGTGGGCCGAGCGTGACGGACGCATCCTGCCGCTGGAACCCTACGAGGCTTACGCCAACGGCGCGGCCAAGGACATCACGTTCCTTCAGGGGTGCACCAAGGACGAGATGGGCTATTTCGTGTACGGCTTCGGACTGGACGAATGGAATCAGTGGGCCGCCGGCCGCAAGGCAGAGAAGATGGCCCTGATGACCACCGAGGAGAAGGCGCTGGTGGAGAGTTTCTGCCAGAATGCCAAGGACGTCACCGCCGAATATTCCGCCACCACCCGTTGGATAGATCAACTCGTGTTCATCGCGCCGCTCTTCCGCATGTCGGAGAACCAGACCAAGGCCGGTGGCAAGTCCTACACCTACTTCTTCACGCCCGAATCCTCCTGGCCGTTATTGAAGAGCGGCCATGCCGTCGATCTTTCCACGGTCTTCAACCATCCGGAGGAGCGCCTCGTCACGGGCCGCATCTTCAACGAGACCTTCTCGCGCACCCTGCGCAAGATGTGGGTACAGTTTGCCAAGACCGGCAACCCGTCGCTCAGCGCCGATCAGTCGCCCGATGGCAAGGCCAAGGAGTGGCCGCTCTACGACCTAGAGAACAAACAGCTGATGATCTTCGACGAGTTCAACATCCACCCCGAGAAGGAATCGCAGCGGAAAATCCTCGACTGGGACCGCACCTATTTCCTGACCAAGTATTATTGCATCTGATAACTTAAAACAATCTGATAATGAATAGAAGACTATTGTTTGCCGTGATGGCCGCCATCCTCGTTTGCGCCACAAGCGTGCTCACTTCATGCTCCGACACCACCGATAACCCTGTTACGGAGAACGATCCGCTTGCTGAGGAAAGGGCGCAGCTGCAAGCCTTGTACGGCGAGAACAGGAAAATTACCGACGGCAATTACGACAAGTCGCTGGCCGTGAAGTGCATCAACGGCACCTTCGTCGGTAGAAAGACCGATAATGTCATCGCCTATAAGGGTATCCCATTCGTGGGCGAACAGCCTGTTGGCGAACATCGCTGGAAAGCTCCGATTGACATTGTTCCCGACGATGGCATATACGAGGCTTATTACAATGCGAAGAGTCCCTGTCAGGTTGACGACGAATGGCAAAGGGCTTCCCTTTATCCGCGAGGCGAAGACTGCCTGTATCTGAATGTATGGAAGGCAGATGACGGAGCCGTAAAAAAGCCTGTCATGGTTTGGATTCACGGAGGGGCTTTTGAGGTAGGCGGCACGGTAGAACCTCGCGAAGAAGGAACCAATTTCGTCAGAGAGAATCCTGACGTCATACTTGTTTACATCGAGTATAGACTGGGCGTCTTCGGCTTCTTCCACCTGTCGCACCTGCCCGACGGAGCCGACTACCCCGATGCTCAGAACCTGGGACTGATGGACCAGATGATGGCGCTGAAGTGGATACACAAC
>Ga0326514_10002270_pt1 | contig 12275 bp, 11 predicted proteins | sample 3_2548_0518_D_FD_203653 | JGI IMG/M metagenome (GOLD analysis project Ga0326514, IMG submission 203653) | Bovine rumen microbial communities from UC Davis, California, United States - 3_2548_0518 | ecosystem: Host-associated > Mammals > Digestive system > Stomach > Rumen | place: USA... | reverse complement strand
GGACAGTTTATCCGGCGTGCGAAACCGGACTTTGACGTGCGGAACTTCGGCTTTGAAAAATTATCAAAACTGATAGAAGCGTTCCCGGAAAAATATGAATTAAAAAATTACGAATTCAACGGCAAGAAACAGATCGGTTACAAATGCAAAAAAACCAAGAGCAGAGGGAAGAAGAAGTAAAATTGTATTGAGGAACAATCAGAGATTAGGTGATTCACATGCAAAAAATCCGTATTACGGTAATGCGCAAAGTCTGTCACAAAGACTTAATGGAAAAGTACGAAAACCCGATGGAAAACGCCTGCGATATGGAAGAGGGGCAGGTGTTCATCGCCAACGGCTGGCAGCGGCCGGAGGGATTGTGTGAAAGCGCGTGGGAAACCATGTCTCCCTTTGTGATGGCGCTGGCTCACGGGGCAGAGGATTTTTACAACGGCTGGATGAAGAATCCGAGGTCGGCTATGATTTCCTGCAATGACGGCTTCCGCCCGGTGAGTTTTCTGATAGAAACGCTGGATGAGGAGGTAAGACCTTGAAGCTTACGGTGCTTGTGGACAACAATACCTATATAGACCGGTATTATCTGGGGGAACCGGCCCTCAGTTTTTATATTGAAGACGGGGGGGAGAAGATTCTTTTTGACACGGGTTATTCTGATGCTTTTATCAGAAATGCGGAGAAGATGGGAATTGATCTGGGAACCCTGACCTGCATCGTACTCTCTCACGGGCACAATGATCACACCCGCGGCCTGCCTTTTTTGTGGGACAGATGCAATCTGAAAAATGTAAGGCTGATCGCCCATCCCGGGGCATTTGTGCCGAAACGGTACATGGGTCTGGACGTAGGCGCGCCTTTTACAGGGGACGGCTGTCTGGCTCACGGAATGCAGTTGATTGACGGCAGTAAACCGGTGAAAATTACGGATCGGCTGACATTTTTGGGAGAAATTCCGAGAGAAACAGGATTTGAATCAAAAGAGCCTGTTGGCACATTGGGCGCGGATGGCCCGGCAGACTTTGTTATGGACGACTCTGCTCTTGCTTATATGGGGAAGGACAGCCTGTTCATCATCACCGGCTGTTCCCACAGCGGTATTTGCAATATTGTTCTGCAGGCATTGCGTTGCAGCAAAGCTGAATATATTACCGGGATTATCGGGGGGTTCCATTTGCTGGAAAAGAATCTTCAGTTGGAGGAAACAGTTCGTTTTCTTGCTGAAAAAACAAAGGGGACGCTGTACCCATGCCACTGCGTTTCCCTTGCCGCAAAATGTGAGATGATGAAAATGCTTCCCATTGCAGAAGTGGGCGTGGGACTGCAGCTGGAAGTGGAATAAAGCTGTTATCCGGATATTACGGAGGAAACCTGCTGCCGCAGCGGGAAGTTTACGTTGCGGAAGTTAAAGAACGTTGACAGGAGCAAATCATCATGGAAAAAGATTTCGCAAATACTGCTGTTTTTTGTAAAGAATGCGGGCGCCAGTTGAATCCGGGCGATAAATTTTGCCGGGACTGCGGTTCGACGCAGATGCAGGAAGTCGATATCGAACCCATTAACGTGGAAAAGAAGATGAGGCTCCGGGCTGCGGAATTGCTGCCGTGTTTAAAACTCCCTGCCGGTTATATGCCGCTGATGTCGGACGGGCTGCCGGCACGGGGAGGCATGCCGGACCCGCGTGAAATGCAAAACCCGGATTATCAGCCTCCGGTATTCCGGCCGATGATAAAGGACCTCTCAATAAAACATGACAGGCCGGTGGAAATCAGTTCTACGGAAATCGATGTGTTCAATTTACGTTGTTCTTATTATGCTCCGCCTTACGATAATGAAGAAAAGATGAAATGGTATCCTGCCGGGGACTACTGTTTCCATCTGATCCGTACCTCCAAAGGCGCCCGCTGCCGTATCGAATTTCACAGCTACAGCGATAACCGGGAAGAGGAGTTTGATGCGGATTCCTTTGCCCTGACCCGTTTGGACAGGCTGATGAAGGAACGTAACGTGGCGCAGCTGGACGGATACTCCGTGCACTCGCCGGAAGCTGCGAACCACATGGATTTACTGGTGCAGTACAGGGGTGGAGAGCGCATCGCGGCAACCGGCCTGCCTCCACAAAACAACAAACACTTTAATGAAGAATGGTTTATTGATTTTTTCCGAAATCTGTCTGGCGCTTTCGGAAAAAACATTTTTACGGATTCGTTTAAGGAAAGGGAACGGGCAGAACAGGATGCTGTCGCTGCCAGGTGGAACTGTGCTGTTAACAATGCGGCCGGTACTTCTTCAGACAATGCCGGGGACGGTTCCTGGCAATGTAGCTGCGGTCAGCATAATATCGGTCCGTTCTGCATCAATTGCGGACAAGTCCGGCTGAATGCGTAAAACCCTGTTTCTGCTAACCGGGAGGAAATAATAATGATCTCATATGTTTGGCCTATTGCGCTGGTGGTTTTTTCCAACACGCTGTACCAGATTTGCGCTAAAGAGGTGCCGGCGGGCATGAACGCCTTTGCGTCCCTGACTGTGACCTATCTGGTGGGGGCGGTGGCCTCCGGTCTTTTGTTCCTGGTAACGGGAAATGGCGCGAATCTTGTACAGGAGTACGGCAGGCTGAACTGGGCGCCTTTTGTGCTGGGCCTGGTGATCCTGGGACTGGAAGCGGGCTGGATTTATGCCTACAAAGCAGGCTGGCCGGTGAGCACGGCTTTCATCGTGCAGAGTGCTATCCTGGCAGGCTTTCTCCTTGCAGTCGGGTATGCGCTGTACCGGGAACCCCTGGCCTGGAATAAGATTGCAGGTGTGGTAATCTGCCTGATTGGTCTGTACGTGATAAATTATAAGTAAAAAAATTTTCGAATCTGTTGCTTTCCTCTTGCTTTTTTGACGTTCTCTTGCGATAATTTATAGTAGGAATATGATTTGCATCGATGACGTCATTGCATTCAGTAAAAATTCAACATTTCGGCAGTTTATCCGGTCGTTATCCAAGGCATGACAATGAAGTCGGAGAGATTTTCTTTGTCATGCTTTTTATTTGGGGGGTTGTTTATGAAAACACTGTTGGCGCACACAAAAGAAATCAATGAACAGCTGGCCCGGTACGGAGTAAAATTCGGAATCTACAAGGACGGAACCTTTAATGAGCGGCTGTTCCCCTTTGACCCGGTCCCCCGGCAGATTCCGGAAAAAGATTACGAGGTGCTGGAAAAAGGCCTGATCCAGCGCGTGACAGCGCTGAACAAATTCATCTACGACATCTACCACGACAAAAAGATCGTGCGTGACGGGGTGGTGCCGGAAGAGTTTGTGTACCGTTCCCCCGGATATCTGGCCCAGTGCGAGGGCATCACGCCTTCCAAAGATGTGTACAGCCACATTTCCGGTATTGACCTGGTGGAAGGCAAGGACAACGAGTGGTATATTCTGGAGGACAACCTGCGGATCCCCTCCGGCGCGTCCTATCCGCTGATCGCCCGTACCCTTTGTCGCCGCTGCAGTCCGGAAACCTTTAAGCGGTACCGTGTCCGGGACAACCGGAATTACGGCGCCCTGCTGAAACGGACCATGGATTATGTGAACACCGGCGGCATCAACGTGATTTTTACGCCGGGCCGATATAACGCGGCATACTTTGAACATTCCTACCTGGCGGAACAGGCGGGGGCGGTGCTGGCGGAAAGCAACGACCTGTTTGTGGAAAACCAGACCCTGTATTACCGCACAAGCCGGGATCCGGTAAAGGTAGGCGCGGTGTACCGCCGGGTCAGCGACGAATACATGGATCCCCTCTGCTTCGAACCGTCTTCCCTGATTGGCATCCCCAACCTGATGGATGCGTACCGGGCAGGCAACGTGGCGGTGATGAACGCGCCCGGCAACGGCGTGGCGGATGATAAGGGCATCTACTATTTCGTGCCGAAGATGGTTAAGTATTATCTGGGTGAGGATGCAATCCTGAAGAACGCGCCCACCTATCTGCCCTATTATGAGGAAGACCGCAAGTACACCCTGGACAACATCCACCGCCTGGTCATCAAGGACGTGGCGGAAGCAGGCGGTTACGGCGTAGTGTTCGGCAAAAACCTGACACAGGAACAGCGGGAAGACCTGAAGAACACGATTCTCAACGCGCCGCGGCGTTTTATTGCCCAGGAAGTGATTGATTTTAAGGATCTGCCCATTCTGGATAACGGCGAAACGGTGGAACGCAAGGCAGACCTGCGCGCGTTCGTCCTCAGCGGTGAGAATGTGCAGGTATGGCCCAGCGGACTGACCCGGTTCTCCCGGAATCCGGACAGCTTCGTGGTGAATTCTTCGCAGGGAGGAGGCTTCAAGGACACATGGATAGTTTGTCAGTAAGCAAATTGAACCGTCTCTACTGGCTGGGACGTTATTATGAACGGCTGTCTACCACCCTCAGTTACCTGTGGGACTGGTACGATGTAATGATCGACGGGGAAATCGATTATCCTGATTTCTGCCAGAAACTGAGCATCGACTGCTGTTACAAAGACGATAAAGATTTTATGCACAATTACGTGTTTGATAAAAACAATCCCGATTCCCTGCGCACGGTGGCTGACGCCATGCTGGGCAACGGCATGGTGCTGCGTGAGATCATCGGCAGCCGTACCCTGGCCTATCTGGAACTGGCGGTGATGGGGATGAAGAGCGCGGAGGAAAGCGACAGCCCCACGCTGCCGCTGCAACGGGTCATCGATTTTATCATGGCTTTCCGTGGCAGTTACGATGATATGATCGACGATGAAAATGTGCGGAACATTATCAAATGCGCCGCAGGCGTGGAGAGACTGAGTTTATACCTGCGCCTGGGATGGCATCTGGATTCGGTGAAATCAGAGATCGGTAAGCTGATGAAGCGGATGAACCGCACGTCGTTGCAGCCGTCCCATACTTCGTTGCAGGTGCTGCTGTCCGCAAAGAATCCGGAAACGCCGGAAGAACGCAAGAAGCTGCTGGACGCGGCGGAGAATCTGTTTGTAATGTGAGGGAGAAAAAGGCAGGCCCTGTTGCAGAATAAAAAAATGCGGCTGTGCCGCAGAGAATTGCAGGCCTGACTGAAGAGGAAGGTGTCCCATGCGTCGAGAATTATCCTTTTATTTTGATACGGTTTTGAATTTTTCGGGTTCCGTGACGGAACATAACTTTCTGTTGCGTTGCATCCCTGCCGATGCCCCGGAGCAGAGCATCCTTTCTTATACGCTGACGGTTTATCCGGACGGGGCGGCTTCATTAGGCCGTGACTCTTTCGGTAACGTGGTGCGCGCAGGCAGGGTAGTGGAGGCTCACGATTCGTTCCGCTATACCCTGCAGGGGATGGCGTACCGTGATGATTCCCTGCGTGTTCCTGAAGAGGCGGCACCGTTTTACCGCTACGCTTCACCTCTGACCCAGGTTACGCCGGAACTGGAAGCGTTTTATGAAAGTGTTGTGAAAGATTCGGACGGCGGTGCGGTGCAGGCCCAGTCACAGGGCAGCGGGCAGGTACAGGGAACGCTGGGAGGGTTCAGCGCATTGAACGCGTTGGAGAAAGCCCAAATTCTCTGTGCGAAGGTGTATGAGCATTTTACATATACGCCCGGTGAAACCAACGTGATGACAACGGCAGGGGAAGCGTTTGCCGACGGGAAAGGCGTCTGTCAGGATTATGCCCATGTACTGATTACGTTATGCCGTATGGCAGGCATGCCGGCGCGGTATGTCAGTGGACTCTTTGTAGGGGAAGGAGCCAGCCACGCCTGGACGGAAATCTGGATGGACGGTCTGTGGTACGGCATCGATCCCACCCATAACTGCCCGGCCGATGAAAAATATCTGAAGCTTTGTATCGGTCGGGATTACAGTGACTGCCCGCTGGAACGGGGTGTGTTCTCCGGCTGGGCGGAGCAGACACAGAAAGTTTTTACAAAAGTGACAGACTGAATTAATTCTTGCTTTACTGTTTTCAAGCTGTAAGGAGAACCCATGACAGAGACTGTGATTAAAGCGCCTCTTCCGGTGGGGGAGGCGCTTGTCATTCAGAAAAACCGCATCGCGGGCGCTGACCCGAAAAGCCACCGGCTTTCCATCGTCACCGGCACTCACGGCGACGAACTGGAAGGACAGTATGTGGCCTGGCAGCTGGCCCGGGTGCTGGAAAAAAAGAAAGATGTGCTGCGTGGCACGGTGGATATTTATCCTGCCCTGAACCCTCTGGGCATCAGCACGATTTACCGTGGTCTTCCGGGTTTTGACCTGGATATGAACCGTATCTTTCCGGGAAGCCGCAATGAAACCATGTACGAATATATTGCTAACGGCATCATCCGGGATATCAAAGGGGCGGACCTGTGCATCGATATCCACGCCAGCAATATTTTCTTGCGTGAGATTCCCCAGGTGCGCATCAATGAAAAAACAGCGAAGGCGCTGACGCCGCTGGCCAAACTGCTGAACATGGATTTTATCTGGATCCACAGCGCGGCTACGGTGCTGGAGAGCACGCTGGCCTACAGCCTGAACATGCTGAAAACGAAAACCCTGGTGGTGGAGATGGGCGTGGGCATGCGCATTACCCAAAGTTACGGGGATCAGCTGATTACAGGTGTTTTGTCCGTCATGTCCCATCTGGGTATGCTTACGGAACCGGCGCCGGAAGTCAAGCAGCCGGTGGTCAGCACCGACGGCAGCGTGGCCTTTATCAACGCGGATGCATCCGGCTTTTTCATGCCCCAGGTCATGCACGGGGAGTATGTGAAAAAGGGACAGCTTGTGGGTTATATCGCCGATGCACTGAACGGAGTCACGAAAGAGGAACTGTTCAGCCCGGTAGACGGTATGGTCTTTACCCTGCGTGAATACCCGGTGGTCAACGAAGGCTCGCTGATTGCCCGGATACTGGGAGGCATCGAACTATGAGAAGGGTAAAATTATTTACGATAGATGCGCTTCCGTACCGTCAGCCCATCCCGGTGTATGGGTACCGTTTCGGCTCGCGGAAAAAAACGCTGGCTGTGATGGGCGCCATCCGGGGCGACGAAGTGCAGCAGATGTACACGGCGGCGCGCCTTGTGCGTAAATTTTCGGAACTGGAAGCAGCGGGAACTTTTGCTCCGGACTGCGGCGTGATGGTAGTTCCCTGTGCAGGACAGTTCTCCATGAACGTGAGCAAACGCTTCTGGCCGCTGGACAATACGGACATCAACCGCATGTTTCCCGGCTATGGAGCAGGGGAGACGACCCAGCGCCTCGCGGACAGGCTCTTTACAGCGCTGCAGGGATATAAATGGGGCATCCATCTGGCCAGCTTTTATCTGCCCGGAGACTTTGTTCCCCATGTGCGGATCGTAGATACAGGGTACCAGGATAATGAAGAAGGCCTGGACTTCGGTCTGCCCTACCTGGTGATACGCAAGCCGCACCCTTATGACACGACCACGCTGAATTATAACTGGCAGGTGTGGGAGACCCGGACCTTCTCCGTATATTCCCGCACGACGGACCGTATTGATGAGGAAAGCGCGGAAATGGCAGCGGACAGCGTGCTGCGTTTTCTGGCGAAAAAGGGAATGCTGCCTCATAAAAGGCCTGAGAGTGTGCTGCGGTTCCTCACGGAGAAAGGCATGCTGGACGGTGAATTCCCGGAAGGTTCAAAAACGAAAACAGTTAAAGAAGAAAAACTTGTGAACATCCACAATAAAGCAGGCGGCATCCTGATCCGTTACCATCACCCGGCGGATTTCGTCAGAGAGGGCAATCTTCTGGCGGAAATCATTGACCCGTATACCACGGATGTACAGGAGAGAATCTGCGCGCCGGCAGACGGCACGCTGTTCTTTGCCCATCACGCACAGCTGATAGCAGGGCATTCCATAGTGTTCCGTCTGATTCCGGAGAGATAAATGACTTGCAGTCTTTATCATTGTGCGATAAAATAATAAAGCAGTTTGTTGTCTATTATTTAAGGTAAATTTTGAAAATAAGGATAGCGTTTTTCGTTTTGTCGTGAGGCGGTCCGGGCTTTTCTGCGGCGGAGCGGCAAAATGCTTCCTGTTTTTCACAAAAGAAACAGCGAGGGGTTTTCTGTATGAGCGGTTATTTTGGCGTTGTATCCAAAGAAGATTGCGTGTTTGATCTGTTTTTCGGCACAGATTACCATTCCCATCTGGGAACCCGCCGGGCCGGCCTGGCGGTGTACGGGGAGGATGGCTTTAACCGGTCCATCCACAATATTGAGAATTCGCCTTTCCGTACCAAGTTCGATGATGACGTCCATCACATGAAGGGCAATCTGGGTATCGGCTGCATTTCCGATTTTGAAGCCCAACCCCTGATCGTCCGTTCCCACCATGGAACCTATGCCATTACCACCGTCAGCAAAATCAATAACATGGATGAACTGGTGGCCGGCGTTATGAAAAAGACCGGCACCCATTTCCTGGAAATGAGCGGCGGCAGCATCAATGCCACGGAACTGGTGGCTACCCTGATCAATCAGAAGGATAATCTGATTGAGGGCATCCGTTACGCCCAGGAAAGCGTAGACGGTTCCCTGTCCCTGATGATTATGACGCCCCAGGGAATTTACGTGGCCCGCGACAAGGTAGGGCGTACGCCCATGATCCTGGGCAAAAAACCGGAAGGATTCTGCGCTACCTTTGAATCTACCGCGTACCTGAACCTGGGATATGAGGACTTCAAAGAACTGGGCCCCGGTGAAATCGATATCATGACGCCGGAAGGCGTGCAGGTGCTGGCGAAACCCGGCTCCAAGATGCGTGTATGCACATTCCTGTGGGTGTATTATGGCTATCCGTCTTCTTTCTACGAAGGCGTTTCCGTGGAACAGATGCGGTATAACTGCGGCAAGTACATGGCGCAGCGGGATTCCGTCAGTGCGGATGCTGTGGATAATGTAGCGGGCGTGCCGGATTCCGGTATTGCCCATGCGGTAGGGTATGCCAATGAAAGCCGTATTCCGTTCTCCCGCCCGCTGATTAAATACACGCCCACCTGGCCCAGGTCGTTTATGCCCACTATCCAGAGCAAACGGAACCTCATTGCTAAGATGAAGCTGATACCGGTGCATGAACTGATCGAAGATAAACGTATTATCCTGGTGGATGACTCCATCGTACGCGGTACGCAGTTGCGGGATACCACGGATTTCCTGTTCAAGTCAGGGGCAAAAGAGGTACACGCCCGTCCGGCCTGTCCGCCGATTACCTTTGGCTGCAAATTCCTGAACTTCTCCCGCTCCAATTCGGAGATGGAACTCATCGCCCGGCAGATAATCGCCAAAGAAGAAGGGACAGAAGTGGCCAGGGAAGTGCTGGAAGATTACTGCAATCCCGATTCGGACCGATACCATACCATGATCCAGGGTATTTGCCAGAAGATGGGATTCACCAGCCTGGCATTCAACCGCCTGGACGATATGATCAAGGCGGTGGGCATCGATCCGGATACGCTTTGCACGTACTGCTGGAACGGAAAAGATTAAGGTAAACAAATAGTATAAAAATAACAGCGTGCAGGGATTCGCAAAACCGTTCACGTTTGTTATTCCATGGACTCATGCGCCGGCGGCTTCGAAACTCGGGGCTTTGCCCCTCAGACAGTCTCGCTGCTGTGTCACATTTCATCTCATGGAACTAAACAAACGTTCCCGATGTTTTGCTCATTCCCTGCACGCTTATTCTTTTTTAAAACTATGCATCTTATTAAAAAATAATTCGCCTTAGTACGAATACACGACTCCGAACAGCGCTGTCCTTCCATACGCCGGGCAGTCTCCGATGGTACGAGATCCAAGCGCTTCGTAGGATTCGTTGAACAGGTTATGCACTTTCAGATAGCTGCTCCAATGCTTGTTGAACTTGTAACCCAGGTTGATGTCTACCACAAAATAGTTACCGGAGTACCAGCCTTCGTTCCGCCCCAGTCCGGCGGTCAACAGCAGGTTGTTGGACCAGCGTTTGTCTTTGTAACGCAGGGCGGCTTTCAGCTGATGGCGGGCCACCAGGCTCGTATAGGACGAAGGCATGTCTCCCCAGTCGGTGTTGGAGTTGGTATAGGTATAGGAGAAGGTGGCATTGTATTTCGGACTGAACACGTCGGTAACGGAAAGGTTTATACCTATCTGGTGCTGGCTTTTACCGTTGTCGGGACGCCACACATCCTCATTCTTGTACCATAAAATCGGGTTTTTGGTATAGGACCAGAACCCGCCCAGGTCCGCAAAGACTTTGTCGCTGAACTGGTGGCGGATGCCGCCGCTGCCCTTCCAGCCTTTTTCCGCATCCAGATTCGGATTTCCCTGAATCCGCTGGTTGTTGTAATACAGTTCGTCCAGGGTCGGCACTGCGTAAAAGTGCTGCAGGGAGCCGTAAAGGGTTGTTTTTTTATCCGGCCGGTATTCCGCGGTGTTGGTGGAGATGTAATGGGTGCCGAACCCGCTGTTGTGGGTGATCCCCCGTGTAGTGGAAAGGGTCAGTTTTTTTATCTGGCGGGTTCCTCTGAGGAAAGCAGTGATGTTGGTCGCGCTTTTTTTATAATTTTTGCCGAAGCTGCGATTTGCATTTTTCTCTTCCGCAGTAGCGCCCGGCGGATCGCCGGATACGTCATAATTCGTATCGCTGTCCACGCTGGTGTGGCGCCAGGATAATCCGGCTGCCAGGCTACGATTGCGCTTTTTGCCGAGGAGCCAGCTGTCCCGCCAGTCGATTCCGTTGGTGGTGGTTTTCCAGCGTCCGTAGGAAAGCAGGTCTTCCTGATCTTTGATGCCGGTGGGACGGAATGTGTCACCCTGGTTATAATAATGGTATACAGACACATAACCGGGCGTTGCAGAGTTTTCCTTGTAATTATAGGTCAGCGCAAGGTGGTTGGCCATTTTTGAGTAATTGTAGTCCGTGGGATTCAGGCGGGAATACCACAAACCCCTGTCGTTACTGAAGTGGCCGTAGGTCAAATTCAGTGAACTGTTTTTGGCCAGCTGCCGGTCGATGCGGAAGTACATCTCGCGCCGGCTCACGGCGGAGTTAGGCATAGTTTCCCTGTCACCGTCCACGCTCTTGTAACGCAGTTTTTCCAGGTTGCTGCGCCCGCCGGTACCGATCCAGCTCCAGCCCTTGCCGCTGCCGGCCAGCTGGGTTTCCCAGCGCCAGGCATCGTACGGTCCCCGGGCTCCTTCGAATTTGAATTCATGCTCTTTGCCCTTTTTGGTAATGATATTGATTACGCCGCCGGGGGTATCGTAGTTGATAAAACTGTCGCCTGCCGGACCGTGCAGTATCTCAATACGCTCGATGGCCATGACCGGCGGCGCCATATCCAGGTCGTAAGTGGCCCGGCCGTCGGATAGACCGCTTGCCAGATTCTGTTTCCGTCCGTCGATAAACACAGCGACGCGGTCGTCACCGTCAATGCGGACAATCTGATGGTTGGTGTTGACGGAACCGGGGGTAACGGTTAAGCCGGGGGCGTAAGCCAGGGCTTCCGCCACGGTTTCGTAATGGTTGTCCTGCATTTCTTCGGCGGTGATAACAGTGGTGAACGCCGGCGCCGGCATCAGAGGCGACTGGGATACGACGCTGTGGGCGTTGACATGTTCTGCTGCAGTTATGGCAGTTTGCGAGCCGGTAGTCCGGACGGGCTCTTTGTTTGCTTTTTCCGCATAAGCGGGCAGGATGGCGGCGGAACAGGCCAGTAAAACAGCGGCCGATAATGTTCTGGAAAGCATGGGGTTCCACTCCTTTTTTATTCATCAAAAAATAGTAAGTAAGGATAAAAAGCCGGAAAATTTTCAAATCTATTATACACAAAATTTCTGTTTAAAAAAAGGTTAGGAAGCCGGTAAATTTTCTTCCGGAAAAAGAAAGGGAGGAAATGTATATTTATGCGGGACACGGCAAAAATATTCTAAAAGGTTTTCAAAGTTAACACTATGAGGCTGTTATTGTACACCGGAAGCACTTTTATACTTTTTTACTGGACATATTTCCTGTTTTAGGATAAAGTATTAACATACCTATAGTGTTAGTTAAATTTTATATATGGGGGATGAGTATTGTGAAAAAGGGAGAACCTAAGACTTTAACATACCTGTCACTGGTAGCCGTAGTGCTGGTGCTGGCAGGGCTGGCGTATGCGGTGGTTCATAACCATATGCCGGTAAAAGAAACTGCCTGGGCGCTGACACCGCCTGTGATTGCCATTGCGCTGGCGCTGATTACCAAAGAAGTGTACAGTTCCCTGTTCCTGGGAATCTT
>Ga0326514_10002269_pt1 | contig 12275 bp, 11 predicted proteins | sample 3_2548_0518_D_FD_203653 | JGI IMG/M metagenome (GOLD analysis project Ga0326514, IMG submission 203653) | Bovine rumen microbial communities from UC Davis, California, United States - 3_2548_0518 | ecosystem: Host-associated > Mammals > Digestive system > Stomach > Rumen | place: USA... | reverse complement strand
GTAAATTTGTGCAACCCTACAAAAATTTTGTATGATTGTACAAAATACACCACCTGTTTTTATGCAAAAAGTAGAAAATGATTTTTGTGCATTATGGAGAATTTTACCATTGTTTTTTGTGCATTATGGAAAAAATTATTTTCTCTGTTTTGCATAGGAATAAAAACGAATTTTTGTCATATCCGATAATTGAAAAATGTCGAAAATTATGTTATAATAAAGACCTAAAATAAAAAATTATCCTTAATTGACGGTTAAGGAAAAGGAGTGTCACAGTATGAAATTTTACGGCGATTTGTATTGTAAGAATGACAGCATACACGGCGGTACTATTGTTACAATCGTTGACAATAACGAAAGACCCATTTTTCGCGGTACTATGGATGAACTGGATTTGGATTATGTGGGCAATGTAAAGAACCCTGGCAGGACTGTTATTGCACAGTGGGCGACGTGCTTTGCCACAGTGTATGAATATCACATTGTATCTGTTAGTGTAACAGCGCCAACTGATGTGTGTGCAGTACCATTGACGGCTGGATTATATATCAGCGAGCTGTATGTGAAAGTGTCTAGCATAGACAAACTAAGAACAATGTTACGCGCACGCGGTTTAGAATGGAGTGACTTGGATAAATGATTATTAGTGAGCGAGTTCAAAAAATCGTTTACTCATACCCTACACTTTGTAGGGTATGGGAGCGATACAAGGCAGCGACCAACGAATTTGAACGTATTAACTACAGATGTCGGATTTATGAAATGTCACATCTACTGGCTGACATAGGTGTGATATCCGAGCAAGAGCGGCAGGAAATGTGCAGCCAAGTGAGAGGGGAGTTTTTATAGTGACTATTTATGATGTACCAGCGGTGAGGGTTTTCGACAGTTTTGCGGACATTCCCTCACTTTCAAACTACAAAATGACACAGGCAAGTCGTAAGCTAGCCGAGGAAAGTTACAACTTGTTTGTCTATCTCTTTAACCTGTATAAGAAAAAGTACAGTGTAATTCAAAACAGTGACTTCGATGATAATATCGACATATTTTATTTAACCTATTGCAAAGTATGTCAAACATATGTCGAGAAAGACAATAAAAACAAGGTCAAGTTGTCAACCTGTATTGGCGTTGCTTTCGGCAGTCTATGTGAAAACGCAATGCGCCACTATAATACGGCATATATGCACCGTTGGCGAGATAATGGCACAGTGCCACTTGACAAAACAGTCGACGGTGAATCTTGTTTTGGTGAGGTGATACCAGATACGCGTACCGACATAGGCGCCCAGTATGAAACGAGTGAAAAGCTGCACGTTACACTAGAGTATATCGACACTCAGATACAGACTACTAGGAACGCACGGGCTTTTAATTGCAACGGCTGGACAATCTTAAAGTTGTGGGTTATGAACGATTTTCCCAGCGTACATCACTTTTTGGAGTATTTAAGAGCCGAGGGGTTAACAAAGGAAAACACAACTGAGCAACACATCCGCAGGGCAATACATTATTATCGAAAGAAGCTGAGGGAGGCTGTAGACCGTGGCGAGATATAAAGGACAACACAGCAACGGCAGCGGACGTTGGGAAAGTAAAAGCTATGCACCGCTGACAGATGACCTAATGAGCGACTGGAACGAGAGCAACGCTGCCGCCATTAGGCGAGAGATACAAAAAGAGGTTAAGACAGCAAACAGCCGCTTGCGCCGTAACACCGAGAGCGGTGTAAAGAATCCAACACTCGACCCTCAATTCTCAACGGCTGCCGGATTTTTCAGCAGCAGCACCAAAGGGGAAAATATTGACCAGCTGAAAAAACATCTTCAAGCGGTGCGTGGCTACTTGGCACAGGGTTTGACCCGTACGGCACAAGGAGCGGCTAAACCAGTTAAGAGCCGTAAAGTAAACCCGATGACACAAGCACAAGCAAAGCAGTATACTAAAGACCAGCTAAAGGAGTTAATCAAAAAAGAGGGTAAGACCGCAAATAGTCGCTTACGTCGTCTTAAAGAAAACGGGTTACTGGACAGCCCCGTGATTAGTGACAAGTGGAGAAATTTGTCTGCTATGCCGTTTGGTACTGAAAGCGGTTATTTTAAAACTGGCACGGGTGAAGAAACATACGAGGAAATGCAGTTACATTTGATGAATATTCTGGACTTTTTGAGCAGCAACTACACCGTTAAAGGTGTTCAAGCGGCACAAAGTGAGTTTAGTAAAAAAATCGGTGTTGATGAAGAAACTGGAACTATTGTGTTAGGAATATTAAAAGACTTGCGACAAATGGGTTATACTGGCACAGATGTATATAACTCAACCGATTTAGTTACTGAACTAGTTGACTTGGGAATGTCGCACGACTACATTATTAAGCAGTGCCAACGCACTATTGAGCAAGAACGAGCAAGACAAGCGCGGCTTAAAGACACGTTTCAGAAAAAAGCAAAGAGGTTTAAAAGGCGATGACATTATACACACTGTACAGTCCATCACAGGCGACAATAGCTGAATATACAAAGTCCTCAAAAAGGACAAAAGACGGATGGGTTAAATATTACGACATAGCGTGTGCTTTTGATACAGAAACAACAAGTTTTTTAAGTGGTGATGAAAAGTGCAGCTACTGTTATGTGTGGCAAATGTGCATTGACGGGGTGACAGTATATGGGCGAACGCTGGACGAGTTCAAAAGTTTTTGTGAAACGTTGGCGCGTCTTTTTCAGCTGAGTGACAAAGTTCGATTGGTTGTGTATGTACATAATCTAGAGTTTGACTTTCAATTCATTCGCAAGTATTTTAAATGGGTTGATTATTTTGCGAGAGAAGAGCGCAAGCCGCTATACATCTGTAATGAACATGGTGTAGAATTCAGATGTAGTTATATGTTGTCGGGTTTATCGCTTGCAAAGGTGGGCGAAAATCTCCAGCATTCAGCCGTAAGAAAAATGGTAGGCGATTTAGATTATACCCTTATACGACACAGTGCCACACCGCTGACTGACAAAGAAAAGCAGTATTGCGAAAATGATGTGGTTGTACTATGTGAATACATTCGCGAGGAAATGGCAAAAAACGGCGGTAAAATAGCAAATGTTCCACTAACGAAAACTGGCTATGTGCGGCGGCAGTGTAGACAAGCGCTACAAAGCGATAAAGACTTTTGGAAAAAGTACAAGCGTAAACTGAATCGATGCCAACCCGGCGAATCGCTTTTTGTTTTGTTGCATAAGGCATATCAGGGCGGATACACACACGCAAACAGTGCATATGTGGATATCGTGCTAGATAGTGTTAAATCGATTGATTTTGCGAGCAGTTATCCAACACAAATGTGTTGTAAGAAATTTCCGTGGCGCTTTAGCCAAGTAGATGTCACAGATATTGAAACGTTTGAAAACTTTATTGCACACTCTGCTTGCGTTTTTGAGGTTGGCTTTAGAAATTTAAAAGCAAAGCGGACAACGACAATTTTGTCTAGCAGTAAATGCGAGATATTGGAAAATGCTGTAATTGACAACGGACGTGTATACAGCTGTGATTACTGCCAAACATACATTACTGAACTGGATTGGAAAAGCATTTGCGACTTTTACGAATTTGACGAGTTTGAGGTGGGCGACTTTTGGGTAAGCAAGTATGAGCCGCTGCCAAAGCCGCTAGTAGAAACGGTGCTGAACTGCTACACGGCGAAAACAGAGCTGAAAGGTGTGCCGGGAAAGGAACAAGAATACCAAGTTGCAAAAGGTGTTATCAACGGGGTTTACGGTATGTGTGTAACAAATCCGCTTTGTGATACAATCGAGTATGACAACGATGATTGGAGTGCTACACCGCCTAGCATAACAGAGTGTTTGGATGAACTAGTTACAAACAAAAGTACATTTCTATTGTACCAGTGGGGTGTTTGGGTTAGCGCGTGGGCGAGGTACGAATTACTAACATTTGTTAATCGGATTGAAACAGAGGTGGGAAACAGTGTCGTATACTGTGACACGGATAGTATTAAGTACATCCACAACTCACGGATTGACGAGTTAGTATCTCAATACAACGATAATCAGATTAGTGTCTTTAAGACCATTGCACACCAGTATAAATACACCATACCCAGCACGCAAGACGGTGCAAAGGCTTATCTAGGTGTTTTTGATAATGACGGCAGTTATAGCAAGTTTAAAACGTTAGGCGCAAAACGCTATGTATATACAACGACTAACAAGCACGGTACAGAGGACTTTAAAATTACAATTGCAGGCTTGAGTAAGAAGGTCGGCGGCGATTACATAGCAGGGCAGCCAAGCCCATTTGACTTTTTTTCGGATGGTATGATAGTGCCGCCTGAGAACACGGGCAAACAAACACGCACATATATAGATGATGAAATGACAGTTGAACTGACCGATTACTTCGGTGACACGGTTACAGTAAACACACCCAGCGGAGTACATTTAGAGCCGTGCGGTTTTGAAATGTCGCTAGCAAACGGCTATAAAAAACTTTTTACAACGATACAAGAAACAACGAACACCGGGAAAACGATTGACGGTAAAGTACAAGACAACTTGATGTTAGGTATAAAATCAAGAGTAAATAATTTAAGGAGTGAGCTATTTGGTGAGAAAAAATAAATATTGGGATATACGACCGATACTGAAAACGAACGCTGACTACAATTTGATTTTCGGCAAAAGGTCGAACGGTAAAACTTTTGGATGTTGTGGCGCAGGCTTGACGAGCTACATTAATAACGGCGCTAGAATAGCATATGTGCGGAGATACGCTGAGGAAATAACACCGCGTAATATTGAAAATCTGTTTGTTCCTCACCCAATAGACGAACTGACAGACGGCAATTACAACGGCACTGTATACCGTTCACACAAATTTAGACTGGCGAAATTTGAGAACGGAGAAACAGCTGCACTTGATGATACGGTGTTTTGCCAAACATTCGCCCTCAACACGTGGGAGCGGCAAAAAGGCGCGGACAACGGAAAGTTTGACTACATAATATTTGATGAATTTATGACACGCGGAAATTATCTTCCCAATGAATTTGTGATTTTTTGTAATGTTTTGTCAACTCTGTTACGCGACCGGGCAGGCACTAAAATCTTTATGCTTGCGAACACCGTCAACAAGTATTCTCCATACTTTGGAGAAATGGGGTTGACTGACGTGATTGACCACCTAAAGCAAGGTGAGATAAAAACTGTAAAAAGCAAGTCGGGGCTGAAAATCTCGGTTGAATACTGTGCAGATACTGACAACACCGCGGCGGTGAACAAGTACTTTGACTTTGACAACAAACGATTGGAAATGATAGTAAACGGCAAGTGGGAGATAAAAAACTACCCTCATTTGACCGAGCGTGTAACTAAAGACGACATTGTTTTACGCTTTTATGTGCTGTTTGACACCAAGGTTTTTTGCGGTGATGTGTGCTTTAAACGTGATGATTATTTCATACACTTCCATACCGCAAAAGAAACGGAGATTGACTATAGCAAACATTTCATTTATTCAGACACACCAAGTATAAACCCAATGCACAGCACTAGCATATACAGCGGACAGACTAAAGCACACAGCTATGTTGCATATCTGATTGACAGTGGGAAGTGTTTTTACAGTGACAACGAAATCGGAGAAATCGTGCGAAACTGGCTACTACATCAACGGCAGATGAAGCAACGTTTTTTCGACTAGTTTTACGAACATTTCTTTCAGTTTAGGGTATATTCCATATTAGAACGGTTAAATAAAAACCGTCTTTACATAGTGCAATGCACAAAGATGACTGACTTTGTGCATTACGCACACTAGAAAACAAAATTTTTTGAAAGAGGGTTAAAATCCGTATGGCTTTTACACACAACAAAAAAACAGGTACAAGCAAGAGAACATCAAGCAAGAGAACATCAAGCAAGAGCAGGACAAGCAAGAGAACATCAAGCAAGCGACACAGCAAGCCTGAGTACATCAAAGGGAGTTTACAAACTAAGAACTTCGAGAACCTGACAGGAACAGTTACAGTACAGTTGGCAGAAGATACCAACAGCAAGAGTAAGCGTGTCGCCTGGGGAAGCTTGGTGCTAGGTGGATGTTTTATGGTGTACATCAACGTGTACGAGGGGAAGAACGGCTACTTTATCAGTTATCCCAACTACCAAGACAACGAGGGCAACTACCGCGACTTGGCTTACTGTTTTGACAGAGAAGTAATCGAGGGGCTGACAGACCTCATTACAGAGATGATTGACGGCAACGAGGACGACGAGGACGACGAGGACGACGAGGACGACGAGGACGACGAGGACGACGAGGACGACGAGGACGACGAGGATTTACCATTTTAAGAGGTGACAGAGTGGAAAGCAAGAGTAAACACACAGTGTGTGACGTTGAAAGCAATTACCGCTATTATGTAGGCTTGCTACTCAACCGCGTGGTTAACTTGTTTGATTGGGATAATTTGCCTGAAACAGTAGATAAACAGTTTTTGTGCAGTCTACTGTTTTTGACAGGCAAAGCAACGTTTTTTAAATCGAACGGTGAGCTATATGTGGCGGACTGTACCGTTGGCGGCGAGCTGGACGAGTACTACTATCCTAAGTATGCGATACTAGCCAACCCAGTTTTGGGTAGTAAAAGTATGTTAATCGGCACGGATTGTGTACTAGTTTACACATCAACCGCAGATAAACTCAACACAAACGTACGAATGGGCGACAATGGCTATACGGCAATTTGCCCGACATACGGACTAATTACAAAAACAGCTGAGTTGCTGGCGGACTGTATGAGCAGTATAAACATTGTTCAAAAAAACGCGAGAGCAAGTTTTGTAATAACAGCGCCTACAGACAATGTGCGAATACAAATGGATATGCTGTTAAAACGTATGTATGAGGGAGAACCATATACAACAGTTACAGACAGCGCATTTGCAGATAATAGGGTTAGTGTATCGCCACTAACAACGACAGTGGGTAATACAACGTTGCGTGAGTTGCGAGAAACACAGCAGTATTACTTATCGCAGTTCTATCACGCTATTGGTGTTGACAGCAACTCAAACTTTAAGAGGGAGCGGCTAACAAGTGCCGAGATTGACAGCGAAAGTGAACCACTACAAATTAATATTATTGATATGATTAATAGTGTTAAAGAGGGTATTGCACAAGTTAATGAACACTTCGGCACATCTATTAAAGTTGAGTTAAACGAGCAATGGCAACAGTTAACTGAACGTTTGGACAACGATGAACTGAAAGAGGGTGAACCGAATGTACAAGACGTTGAGTGAATACGCTATGACAAACGCGAGCATTTTTCAGAACAGTGATAGGCAGCCTATGATACGGTTATTTGGTACAGACCAAGACCAGATGACGACTGAATTAGTGTTGATGTGGGGTAGTTTGTTAGTTAACGTACCAGTCACAGGTGACGACACTTCGGATTTGTCGCGGTTAAGAACCCTAACAAGTTACGTATTTAATATGTATTTCGAGAAATATGCTCGAATGTCTGACTTGTTTTCGATTGATTATGCGCCGCTAGAAAACTATAATATGACAGAAAGCGGTAGTGACAACGTAACAGGAACAAACGGCGGTTCTAGCAGTGTAACAGACAGTGGCACAAACAAAGAAGTCCGTAACCTAGCAACCAGTTATACAAGTACAGGGCATGATGAAACAACCAACTCAAACACAGTCACGCACAACACCACAGACACACTTACACATAATACAAACGACACAACCACCTTTGGACGTAAAGTCGCTACTACTGGCAGTAGTAGTAGTACGCTTGACAACACATCAACTGACACAGTCGCACCTTTTGACAGTGACGCTTTTTTCAATAACAGTCAAACCACTGGAGTGAGCAGTAACACAGGAACAGACACTAGCAATGTTACAAACTCCGGACAGGACAGCACACAGTTTACTGGCACTGACACAACAACGCACACAGGAACGGAAAGCACCTCTTCGAGCAGTGTCACCGATACCACAAAAACAGACAGTGGCACTAACACTGGCAGTATAGACACTACCAACAATACACAGTCAAGTACCACATATAGTGACAACAAATCGGAGAATAGCACACACACGTTGACAAGACGTGGAAACATTGGTATGACAACATCACAGCAAATGTTAGAAGCAGAGCTGGAGCTTATACCAAAGAAACAAATCAAATTTGAGTTTTACAACGACTTAAAACGATTAATATTAATCGGCATATATAATTAGGAGATGATAGTTTATGAATGTAAAGCAGATATCAACCATTTTACAGAGTATCACCGATGAAGTAATCGGCGACAGCGTGGTTGTAAAAGAGGATTTGTCAAATATTGTTGACGTCGGTCGGCAAATTCTCGACAACACCAGCGTTGACAACTACGTTAAAGCACTTGTTAACAGAATAGGGCGCACTGAGTTTGTAGACCGTGTATTAGCAAGCACTGCCCCAACTATCACACGCGACAGTTGGGAATATGGCAGTATCTTGCAAAAAGTGCGTTGCGAGCTGCCTGACACCACAGCAAACCCAACTTGGCAATTAACGAAAGGGCAGAGTGTAGACCCGTTCATTTATAACCCACCTGAGGTTAGTGTAAAGTATTTCAACAGCAAAACGACTTTTGAGATTGATATTTCTTTCACTGAGATACAGGTTAAGGAAAGTTTAAAGAGTGCAAGAGACTTTATGCGCTTTATAGCTATGATTGAAAATCGTATTCGCACAAAGCTGACACTGTGTCGAGATAATTTGATTATGCGAACAATTGTTAACCTTATCGCCGAGAAAATCGCTAGTAACCAGTCCGTTGTCAATTTGTTGACTGAGTACAACACAGCATTTGGCACGTCTTTGACAGCGGATAAAGCGATTAAAAATCCGGACTTTCTACGTTTTGCAAGCGCCACCATTAAGCTTTATTCAGACCGCTTAAAGACGGCAAGCGTGCTATACAATAGCGATGGATACGTAACATTCACACCTAAAGAGTATCAACACCTAGTTTTACTCTCCGAATTTGCAACCGGACTTGACGTGTATCTGTACTCTGACACATATCACGAGGAGCTTTTAAAGCTTGGTTCTTTTGATACCGTTGCATTTTGGCAAGGGACAGGCAACAGCGCTGCACCTAACTTCACAGCGGCTAGCAGTATCAACGCGATTATAGCAAGTGACGGCGAAACAGAGGTTAACACCAACGGTGTAATCGGGGTGTTGTTCGATAGAGACGCGTGTGCCGTTTGTAACGACAATCCTCGAGTAACAAGCATATACAACCCTAGGGGCGAGTACTCCAACTATTTCTATAAAGAAGATTGTAGTTATATCAATGACTTGGCAGAAAACGTTGTAGTCTTTGTAGTACACTAATGACAGCGTGTTAAGCTAACTTAAATACATAGGCTATTCCGTAATGGAATAGCCTATACTTAAAGGAGGTTAATTATGTGGCTATTAATCTACAGCTGCTGCAAACATCAAGCGACAACAGGGCGCTATATAAAAGTTGGAACGGGCTGAAAGCAGTCGCGTGTACCATTAAAGAGCCGTGCGAACTATCGAACCCGGTTTTTATAGTGGCATTTGATAACGCGGCATTCAATGCTAACTATTGTTACTGTGCGAATTTTGGGCGATACTACTATATAAATGAAAGAGTGTTAATCACAGGCGGTAGGATTGAGTTGCACTGTCACGTTGACGTTTTACAGACCTACAACACCAATATAGCAGCGCTAACTGTAACAGTGACACGACAACAACATAAAGGGATTAATCATATACCCGACACTTTGTTGCCGCTTTCTCCGGCAAAACAAACATATGTGGCTGCACTTGGCGGAAATGTTTTTAACCTGACAGGTGCGAACAATTTGTCGTTTAATTTTGTTCTCAACGTGGCTGGCGGTGCTGGAGGTACACCCGATAGCGGCGGTACTGGGGGTACACCAGATAGCGGCGGTACTACAGGAGGTAACACAAATGGAACTTAATGATAATTATTACACCGATACCAACACCGAAATTGACGAGGAGTATTCTTTACGTTACACCCCATTCGCCAACCTGCCTTTGAATTCTCAGTTCGATGTATCGGGGGCTTTTGGTATGTGCGGCGGAGCTTTTTCCCCACTATGCAACCAGGGTGTTGTTTATGGCGGTGACTTTTACCAGCGTGATTTATCGATTGAGGACGATACACAGTACAACCATTGTGATATGACGATATGCAACACAGGTTTTTCTACCTCGAATGTTAAGCCGCTGTTTTTCACACGTCAAGACAGAGTAAGCGGACAGGGCGGTTTTGCAGCACATGTGCCCCAAGGAAGTAACAACAAATCCTTGGGTACATGGAGCTCATATACAAAAATTTGGGATAATACTAACACAAATGCCCAATGGTGGTGGGCACCCAATGCACGGAGCTACTCAGGGCAGTTGGCTTTTTCGTACAGTGGCGCACTGCTTAACGGTTTTAAGTACTATGGTATGGTTGCGTTAATTCGTGTGACTGGATACGACCCATACTTGGCTCAAGCCCATACTGATTATTTCGATGATTATGATTTTGACAGTTATCCAAATATTACAGAAATCCGAGCCGAATATTACTACGGCACTAACACCAATCGAACATATGGCAATAGTGATATACAAAACCTTACAATAGGCACAACTCACAGCGACGTTCCGCCTATAAACTTCGTGGACTGGAACACGCTACATACATCCTACGATGTTGTTACTAAAACGGCAGAGTATTCACCTGCATATAACCTAGTAACCAGACAGACACTTTTTTCAGCTGGGGAAGTAACTAGCACAAGTGTGACAGGCTATAAAAGTGTTACAGGCGGGTATGACACGCGAGCAAATCCAGGGCGACTTGTAGGGTTATACTCGATGATACAGCACGGTGAAACGCTTGATATGTCTAATAAAACACTTTACTATTGCCCTATGACAAAAGAAGTCGCAAGTAAGGTTGTATCTACATATGGCACATACTGGACAGGTACTAGAAGTGTCGCGGCTAATGCGACCACAGGCAGTGGAGCAACTGACGACTTGCTTCGTTTACCAGTCGCACAAAACGGAGTTTTCTATGGAGATTATAAAAAAGGTAGAGAAATTAAGGACGCACCTAATGCGGATTGGGGAAGTAATCCGGACGACCCGTTCGATTGGTGGGGCGATAACGGAGTTACTCCGAATCCCGACCCTAACGAGTACACCGACAAGACACCTTTAAATAGACCTAGTTTAACAGCGTTTGGAGCTTTTAACCGAGCTTATGCGATGACACAGAGCGGACTAAACAACCTGGCTGACTATTTGTGGAATCAATCGGACAGCATTTTCAACGGGTTAGTTGACGGCTTGGCACTAATGGGGAATAACCCGATGGACGCGCTTATTGATTGCAGGATGTATCCTTTTGATGTTCTTTCGATGTTAGGCAGTACAGGAACGCAATATATCACGTTAGGTCGGTCGAGAACTGGCATAACAGGGGTACACTTGGGTAATGCGACTAACTGCATTTTGGATTTAGGTACAGCCGAATTTCGGAGATACTATTCAGAGCGGTTGGGTCGTGACTGTTTTCTTGACTATGAACCATATACAACTGGGGAACTCTATATTCCTTATGTTGGTACTATTCCATTGAACGCAAGTGTCTATGCGGGGCATAGTGTCAATGTTAAGTTAATCGTTGATTTTCAAACAGGTGCGTGTGAGGCAGTCGTTTTTAAAGACTTAATCGCAACTGATTTTAAGTCGGGTGTTATCGGGGTTGACATACCGATGACAGGGGTGAACGCCGCGCAATGGGCGAATGGTGTTGTATCAAGTGTTCTACAAGGCGGGGCAGGAATTGCAAGTATGGCATCTGGAAATGTTGTCGGCGGTGCTTTACAAGTCGCTAATGCGGCGGTGAGTGGTTTTAATACACCGCTGCCGATAACAGAAAAGGGTAACGCGAGCAGTGCGTGTGGTCAATGGCTACCTCAGCAGGCTTACTTGATTGTACATACACCTATAACGAAAGTACCTTCCTCATATGGTAGTACTATTGGTTATGCGTGCGAGTACACGTCAACTTTAGGCAGTAACAGCGGATACACGGTATGTGCAGATGTTAATCTCAGTGGCAGTTTTGCGACTGAAAACGAGCGAAAAGAAATAGAAGACTTGTTGAAAGGTGGTATTTTTATATG
>Ga0326514_10002268_pt1 | contig 12284 bp, 10 predicted proteins | sample 3_2548_0518_D_FD_203653 | JGI IMG/M metagenome (GOLD analysis project Ga0326514, IMG submission 203653) | Bovine rumen microbial communities from UC Davis, California, United States - 3_2548_0518 | ecosystem: Host-associated > Mammals > Digestive system > Stomach > Rumen | place: USA... | reverse complement strand
ATGGATTCTTTCATATTTTCAGATTTAAAGATTTATTGTTGTCTATTTCGTCGCTTCGCGTCTTTGCGAGGAGGAACGACGAAGCAATCCAGGGATTAAGTTTATTGTATAGACTGCTTCGTGCCTCGCAGTGACGCAAAGCGTGTCCTTATTCTATCACAAGCTCATCACAGAATATCCAAGCCTTTTGGCCTGCGCCTACATGTCCTTCGGGGCAAATGCCGATGGTCTTGGCCACCATCTTCACATAGCGGGCGTTGGTGCGCGGTCTCACCTCCATCTCCTGCACAAAGGCACCGTCGACATCCACGGGCAATTCATTCTTCACCTTGCCCACGCTACGGAAATTCTTGCCGTCTTCAGAAACAAAGTATTCCACTTCCTTCGGCATCCAAATCCACGAGTAGGCCTCCTGCAAGAAACTGCCTGCCAATCGGTTGATGCGTTTCGAAACGCCCAAGTCGACCGTGGCAATGAGGTCGACACCATAATAGCCCTGCCATGATCCCGTGCGGAAATTCTCGCCGCCACGCTGGTGGTCGATGAGGGCCTTAAGGCCGCCCGCAGCGTATTGTTCGTTGTAAGGATTCTCCAACTTCACCGAATGACGCGCGTCAATCAGATAGTAATTGGCATCCATCACTTGGCTCCAGCGACCGTTTTGCAGTGCGGCGGCTTTCACCGTTGTAGATTGCTTCAAGCAGATGGGCTGCCCAAAGACAGGGCTACCCTCATTCGGTGTGCTGCCATCCAAAGTGTAATGGATTTCCACGCCCTCAATGGGATGGCTCATGCTGACCATAAGGCTGTCGAAGAAGGTGTCGGAAGTCGCGTTGATGGTCGGGACGATGACGATGCTCTCGTTGGGGATACGCACCACGGGGCAATTCTCGGGTTGCGTGGCCCAAGTGGAGTTGGTCTCGTTGGTCATGGTGAACTCCAAAGTGCCGCCGTTGTAGACTTCCTCAAAGGTGATGTAACTGCGTTCCAAGGGTTTGCCGTTCAGTTTCACCGTCTTTACAAAGCAGTTTTGCTCGCTCAGGTTTTTGGCAACCACTTCAAACTGCTTGCCGTTCTCGAAGGTTAATTTGGTTCTTTCAAAGCGCGGCACACCCAAGACATAATAGCCCGAAGCGGGTGTGGCCGGGTAAAAGCCCATGCACGAAAACACCGCCCAAGCCGACATTTGGCCGCAGTCCTCGTTGCCTGAATAACCGTCGCGACGGTCGGTATAGAAGTCGTCCATCACTTGTTTCACATACTTTTGTGTCATGGTCGGCTGGCCGACGAAGTTGTACATATACACGGTGTTGTGGCTCGGCTCATTACCGTGGGCATATTGCCCGATGAGTCCCGTGATGTCGGGCTGCACGCGACCCGTCAGGTCGGAAGGCGCGTTGAAAAGGCCGTCGAGTTTGGCTTTGTAACTGTCCATGCCTCCCATCAGGTCAATGTGGCCGTTCACGTCCTGCGGAACGAAGAAACCATATTGGTAGGAATTGGCCTCGGTCAAAGTGAAATTCACTTGCGCTGGGTCGAAGGGACGCATCCAGCCGCCGTTTCTACGACCTTGGAAGAACTGGTTCTCAGGATTATAGATGTTCTTATAGGCTTGCGCACGGGTGTAGAATTCCTTGGCGATGTCTTGTTTGCCCATAGCCTCGGCCATGCGGGCCACGCACCAGTCATCGTAGGCATATTCAAGGGTCTTTGAAGTGGCCTCGCCCTCAACTTCAATCGGAATGTAGCCGTATTTCATGTAAGCGCCCATGCCACGGAAGTCGTCTTTCTGGCTTGCCACCATTGCTTCCAAAGCCTTCTCCATGTCGAAGTCGCGGATGCCGGCAAAATAGGCGTCGGCAATGACGGGGATGGCGTGGTTGCCAATCATGCAGTAGGTTTCGTTGGCGGCCAATTCCCAAACAGGCAGGATATGGTGCGGGTTGGTCTCATATTTATTAATAAAGGTGTTGATGAAATCAAGGGTGCGCTCGCGCTGCATGAGGCTGAACAAGGGATGCAGGCTGCGGAAGGTGTCCCAAAGCGAAAACACCGTATAGACAGGTCTTTCCGACTTGTAAACCTTCAAATCGTGGGCACGATAGCGGCCATCGGCATCGCTGAAGAGGTTGGGGGCAACCATGGCGTGATACAATGCAGAATAGAAAACCGTCTTGTTCGATTCGTTGGGGTCGCTCACAGCGTAACGTTTCAGTTCGGTGTTCCATTTGTCGAAGGCTTTCTGCTTCAAGGCATCGAAATCGAAGTCGTTGGCTGCCAATTCGTTGTTCAGGTTGTTTTTCGCGCTTTCCACATCGACGGCGGAAATGGCAATACGCATCACGATTTGCTCATTTTCCTCGGTATCAAAGTCGAACCAAGCCTTGATGAAGTCGCTTTCCACGCGCTTCTCTTCGGTCGGAACGCCCATATTAATAAAGGTATGGCTCTTGAAGGGTTTCGAGAACTCGGCGTAGAAATAGAGATGTTGTTCTCTTGCCCAATCTCTTGTGCGGCGGAAACCGCTGATGGCATTGTCGCCCTCCACTTGGAGCCACGAGTCGTAAACAAACTCATCGTTCACGCCTTCCACCATGTCCAAAAACAGGTGCGCGTTGTCGCTCTTGGGAAAGGTGCAGCGCATCATCCCGACGCGGTCGCCAGTGGTGAGTTCCACTTTGGTGTTGTAATCATCGAGCAGCACGGCATAATAGCCCGCCTTGGCGTCCTCGTTCTCATGTTTGAACGCTGAACGATAGCCCGAAGCGGTGTTTTCTTCATCACCTTTGTCGGTTTTCACTTCGCCGACGATGGGCATGAAGCGGAAGTCGCCATAGTCGGAACAGCCCGTGCCGCTGAGGTGTGTGGTGCTGAAGCCGAGGATGGTGTGGTCGCTGGTGTGGTAGCCCGAGCAACCGTCCCAGTCGTTCATTCTTGTGTCAGGACTGAACTGCACCATGCCGAAGGGCACCGTCGCGCCCGGGAAGGTGTGGCCGTGGCCGCCCGTCCCGATGAACGGGTCAACATAATTGGCGGGGTCGGCTACATAGTCGGCCTTGGGTGCCGTCGAGCAAGCCGCCAAAGCCATTAAGAGTAAAGGTAGTAATAGTTTTTTCATATTGAATGAGATTTTTGACGCTGTAAAAGTAGGAATAATACTTTTTTGTTTCGCAATAGCGAAAAACTTTTTTTGCTGTGCTTTGTCTATTGCGCCGCTTCGCGTCATTGCGAGGAGGAACGACGAAGCAATCCAGACATACAACTATAGTGCTTTGTCTATTGCGTCGCTTTGCGTCATTGCGAGGAGGAACGACGAAGCAATCCAGACAAACAACTACAACGAATCGAACAAATCCTCCCAGTTTGGATTCATTGCCTCAACCAAAGCCAACTTCGCAGCCCTTGAGCCTCCTTTTATCTGCTTCTCTCTTGCTATTGCCTCTTTGATGGAAACAAATTCCTCGAAATACCCCAATTTATCAACTGAATACTTTGCCGTAAAACTTTCAGGATGAATTTTGGTCTTGTGCTCATAGACACGACGTTTCAAAAATGATGTCACACCTGTATATAACGTTCCATTGCGTTGGTTAAAAAGAATGTAGACGTATCCTTTGCGATTTGTGTTCATGGGTTTTGTTTTGATTGCAAAAATATGGTTTTTCAGTTTATGAAAGCCAAAAAAGATGTTGTTCTGGATTGCTTCGTGCCTCGCAATGACGCGAAGCGTGTCCTACTTTGTGGATTGCTTCGTGCCTCGCAATGACGCGAAGCGCGTGTGGAAGCGAAATGTTACTGGTGCAAGTTTTTTCTGGCACAAAAATTGCTGTTCCCCAAAAAATGCAAAAAAAAAAGTCGTTTTGGGTGTTATTATTTCCAAAATGACTATATTTGCAGCCCAAATAGAAAGACTAAAACACAATTATCAATTACCTAATCAAAACAAAATCACCATGAAGAAAGTTTTATTCGTGACCCTCGCATTAGCCGTCGGAATGACTGGCTTTGCACAAAGAGTAGTCGTGAAAGACGCTGTCAAGAAGGCCAGCGCCACGGCTCAAAAACCCAGCGCACTCCGTCAAGCTGACGGTTCCGCTATCCAAGGCATCCAATTCAACATGCCTCAGAACATGGTCAACAGCAGCAGAAGCCTCGACGACTTCGACGAGTACACGACCATGACCACCAACTACGACTTGCAGTCAAACAGCGCAGTGGGCAACCGTATTGCCACTTGGGCTGACGGCTGCGCCTCATTCGTGGCCACTTGGGACCACTCCGGCCAAACCGGTTTCCCGGATCGTGGTGCTGGCTACAACTTCTACACTCCCGACACCAAAGGTATGGGCGACGAACCCGAAGTGCGTCAAGAACCCATGAAGTCAGGTTGGCCGAGCATCGCCGCCTGCGGTGATGGCGAAATCCTCGCCTCCCACGCCACTGGCGTCAATGTGTACTACCGCCCCACCAAAGGCCAAGGCGAATGGACCCTCCTCAACAACTGGGGTGCTGACTACGGCAGCCCCACCTGGCCCAGAGTGGTTTGCAGCGGCCCCAACGGTGAGTATGTCCACCTCGTCATGTGCAAGCAAATCAGCCTTCCCGATGGCAGCTTGGACAACCACGTCTACTATGTGCGTTCAACCGACCGCGGCCAGACTTGGAGCGAAATGATTGACTTCCCTGGCATCAACAACGACCTCGACGGTGACTACCGCAACCAACTGAGCGCTGACGACTACGTGATGGCCGCCAACGGCAACAAAGTTGCTGTCATGTTCAGCTCCTACACCACCGAAGTGTTCTACATGATTTCGAACGACAACGGTGCCACTTGGGAACGCCAAATCATCGCCCCCTTCCCGATACTCGGTGCTGATGGCCAACCTGTTCACGCCATCGCTTTCGATGACTATCCGGACGGCATGATCGACTCCATCCACACCAGCGACAACTCGCACAGCATCGCCATCGACAACAATGGTACTGTGCATGCCACCTTCGGCCTGTTCCACTGGCAAGTGGCCGATGCCGACAGCTACACCTACTGGCCTGCTTACGGCTACGGCATTGTGTACTGGAACTCCAACTACACCAATGAACAAGGTGGCCACGAAATCCCGATCTTCGGTCAGTTCAGTGGCGACGCTGCCCACACCGAATGGATGGCTAATGGCGTTGGTTACACCCTGATGCCTGAACGTATCGAAGAACTCGCTGCTACCGGCAACAACAGGGACAACCTGTGCATCATCGGTTATGTCGACGAGAACGGCAACGGCCAAATGGACTATGATAACGTAACGGGTGCTACTTGGCACTATCGTTCACTCGGTTTGGCCACCATGCCTGCCGTGTCGGTCGACAACCTCGGCAACATCTGCATCATCTACAGCGTGTGGTCAGAAACGAGAATTAACACAGAAACCGGCTTCTCCTTCAGATCAGCTTATGTGGCTTACAAAGACAAATTCGGTGACTGGGTGATCGACGAAAACGGCATCAACCTTGCCGAAGACTTCATGCACATGCAGGAAGAGCAATATCCTTGCGTGGCCGCCACCAATGGCTACAATGGCACCTTCTGGGTCATGTATTCGGGCGACGAGTACCAAGGCCTCTACTTGGACATCAGCGACACCTATCCGAACAGCAACATGGGTCAACTCACCGAGAATTACCAGTATGCTTGCTTGATCAGACCCGAAGGCCTTGGCATCAACGAGAGCGAAGCCATCAACCCGATGACCTCCACCCGCGTGTATCCTAACCCTGCCACCGATGTTCTGAACATTGAAGTGAGCGCTTCGCAGGCTTCTGAGATGAGCATCAACGTCTACAACATCATGGGTCAAAACGTGATGAACGAAACCGTGAACATCAGCGCTGGCATCAACCGCCCGAGCATCAGCACGAGCGACCTCAACAGCGGCATCTACTTCGTCACTGTGAAGGCCAATGGTTTCGAGAACACGATGAAGTTCGTTGTGAAGTAATCTTTCACACAAGCAAAAGTCAGTCTTGACACGAAAAGGAGGCTCCGGCCTCCTTTTTTTGTTGCAACAACTTCATTCCTCATTTCTGCCCTTTCGAACAATTTTTATCCTTTTTGGTCATTTTTGGTGAAACGAAAAACATTATTTGATAAATTTGCGGCCAAATATCCGAAAAAAAATAGAAAACGCATATAGCAATGTCAAAAGAAATCAAAGGACACATCACTCAGATTATCGGCCCCGTGGTTGACGTCTATTTTGCCGACGGCGAGACCAACCTCCCGAAGATTCACGATGCTTTGGAAGTGGTTCGCCCCAACGGGAAGCGCGTGGTGCTGGAATGTCAGCAGCACATCGGCGAGGATTCGGTGCGCACCATCGCAATGGATTCGACCGACGGCCTCATGCGCGGCATGGAAGTCACCCTGTCGGGCAAGCCCATCTCCATCCCCATCGGCAACCAAATCAAAGGCCGACTGCTCAATGTGACGGGCGACGCCATCGACGGCATCGGCCAGCTTGACCGCAAAACCGAATACCCCATCCACCGCGAACCGCCCAAGTATGAGGACTTGGCCACATCGAAAGAAGTGCTGTTCACGGGCATCAAGGTCATCGACCTGCTTGAGCCTTACCTGAAAGGCGGCAAAATCGGCCTCTTCGGTGGTGCAGGCGTAGGCAAGACCGTGCTCATCATGGAACTCATCAACAACATCGCGAAAGGCTACAACGGCTACTCGGTGTTTACCGGCGTGGGCGAGCGCACCCGCGAGGGCAACGACCTGCTCCGCGAAATGATCGAGTCGGGCATCATCAAGTATGGCGACGAGTTCGTCAAGGCCATGGAAGAAGGCGACTGGGATTTGTCGAAAATCGATAAGAAAGCCCTTGCCACCTCGCAGGCCACTTTGGTATTCGGCCAGATGAACGAGCCGCCCGGGGCGCGTGTTTCTGTCGCCCTTTCAGGGCTGACCGTGGCCGAGTCGTTCCGCGACGACACCAACGACGACCAAAGCGACATCCTGCTCTTCATCGACAACATCTTCCGTTTCACGCAGGCAGGTTCGGAGGTGTCGGCCCTGCTGGGTCGTATGCCTTCGGCTGTGGGTTACCAACCCACCTTGGCCACGGAAATGGGCCAAATGCAGGAACGCATCACTTCAACCAAGAACGGGTCAATCACTTCAGTGCAAGCCATCTATGTGCCTGCCGACGACTTGACCGACCCCGCTCCCGCCACCACCTTCTCGCACTTGGACGCCACAACGGTTTTGAGCCGTAAGATTGCCGAGTTGGGCATCTATCCCGCCGTGGACCCGCTTGATTCCACCTCGCGTATCCTCGACCCGAACATCATCGGCGAGAAACACTACAACACCGCCCAGCGCGTCATCCAACTGCTGCAACGCAACAAGGAATTGCAAGACATCATCGCCATCCTCGGCATGGAAGAACTCTCTGAGGAGGACAAGATTGTCGTGCATCGCGCCCGCCGTGTGCAACGTTTCCTGTCGCAGCCGTTCCATGTCGCCGAACAATTCACCGGCTTGAAGGGCGTGATGGTGCCGATTGAGGAAACCATCCGTGGCTTCAACATGATCATGGACGGCGAAGTCGACCAATATCCCGAAGCGGCCTTCAACCTCGTGGGCACCATCGACGAGGCCATCGCCAAGGGTGAGGAACTGATGAAAAACGCTGCCAACAATTAATATAAGGTGTGATGAAAGTCGAAATCATTTCACCGAGCGCAACGCTGTTTGCAGGCGAAGCCACCAGTGTCACGGTGCCGAGCCAGATGGGGCCATTCACCCTGCTGGAACATCATGCCGCCATCGTCGCCATCCTTGAGGCCGGCAAAGTGAGCCTCACCGACGGCAAGGGCGAGCATAGGGAGTTCGACATCAAGGGCGGCTTCACCGAGAACCACGACAACCAACTGACCATCTGCGTTGAGTTATGAAAAAGAATGTGCTGACAAAATATTTGGCTGTTTTTCTGCTGCTCTGCATCGTCTTTGACGGCATTCTGCTCTGCTTCTTTGCCGACAAGCCTTGGTGGAACAAGTGGATGATCATGGCACCCAACCTCTTCATGATTCTCGGTGCCTTCTATTGCCACCTGATGCAAAAGAACGTGGAAGCCCATCCCAACAAGCTCACCTGGCTTTTGGTTTACAAAGGCATCAAGATGGTGCTTACTGTGGCTGCTTTGGTGCTTTACATCGTCTTCGTCAAGGAAAGCAGTCGGGCTTTTGTCATCATCACGGCTTCGGCCTATCTCATCGCACTTTTCGCGGAAACCTGCGTTTACAACCACTTTATCAAGAACTTGAACAAAGTTAGCAAGGCATGAAAAATGTTCTGAAACATATTGCGCTGTTCCTTTTCCTCGCTTTGATGGCTTTTGCGCCCGAACAAGGCTTTGCGCAAGAGCCTGAAAAGGAGAAGTCGGAGGAGTTTGACGCCAAGTCGTTCATCTTCGGCCACACGGGCGACAGCTATTGCTTCCACATCACGGAAATCCACGGGCATCCCGTATGCGTGTGGCTGCCCGTCATCGTGAAGTGCAAGGACGGCGGCGGCTGGCACTGCTTCTCGTCGAAGCACGTCTGCGAGTTGAAAGAGGGCGAGACCTTCAACCACAACGGCGCCAATTTCTACATCCCGCCCATTAGTGCCGAGAGGTATCCGGGCAAGTTGGTGGAGGTGAAAGCTGACGGCAGCATCTCGCGCCCGTTCGACATTTCGTTCACCAAAAACGCCTTCGGCATCTTCCTCGTGTGCGGCTTCATGTTGGCCTTCTTCCTGCCCGCCGCGAAGAAATACAAGAAAGACCCGATGGGCAAGCCCACCAAGTACCAAGGTTTGGTGGAATGGCTCACCTATATGGTTTTGGACGGCATCATCCGCCCCAACATCCCCGAAAAGAAAGTGAAGAAATTCGCACCTTATTTGTTGACGGTGTTCTTCTTCATCTTCTTCGCCAACCTGTTCGGCCTTATCCCGTTCTTCCCCTTCAGTGCCAACGTGACGGGCAACCTCAGCATCACCTTGGTCTTGGCCTTGATGACCTACTTCTTCGTGAACGTCTTCGGCAACAAGCACTATTGGAAAGACATCCTTTGGCCCGACGTGCCCATCTTCTTGAAGGCATTCCCGCTAATGCCCATCATCGAACTGATTTCAACCATCACCAAGCCTTTCGCCCTGATGGTGCGTCTGTTCGCCAACATCCTTGCCGGCCACATCATCATCATGGTGCTTATGGCCCTGATATTCATCATCAGCGGCATGTATGGCGCAGGCATGGGTGGCGCAATGAGCGTCGTTTCCATCTTCATGACCATCTTCATGACAGCATTGGAACTGCTTGTGGCGTATATCCAAGCATACGTTTTCACCATTTTGTCATCGCTGTTTATCGGCATGGCACAACATGAACCGGAACACGAGTGAGAGTTGAGAGATGAAAGTTGAGAGTTGAGAGTTAGGAATTTGGGAATTTGAAATATACAATTAAACACTTAAACAATAAACACTTAAACAATTAAAAATCATGTTATTATCAACCATTCTTGAAGCAGTATCGTATGTGCCGGGTTTGGCCGCCATCGCCGCTGCTGTTGCAGTGATTGGTGCCGCTTTTGGCATCGGTAAAATCGGACAATCCGCCATGGAAGCCATGGCTCGTCAGCCCGAAGCCGCTGGAAAAATCCAGTCAGGTATGATCATTGCCGGCGCCCTCGTCGAAGGTGCAACGCTGTTTGCCATCGTCGTGTGCGTGTTGGCTGTGATGAAATAAGCCAACCCCGCTTGGGGCTTGGCCTCTCTCCCTTATAAGGAGGGCGGATTAAGCCCCAAGCCTTAACCTTCAAAAAAACAGAGAAATGGAACTATTTCTTCCCGAAAGTGGATTAGTGATATGGATGCTCATAGGCTTCCTCATCGTCTTCGTCATTTTGGCGAAGGTGGGTTGGCCGATGATTATGGGTGCCGTGGAACAACGCAACACCCAAATCGCCGACTCATTGCTTGCTGCTGAAGAAGCCAACAACGCCCTTGCAGGCATCGAGCAGAAACGGCAGGAAACCATGGCGGCAGCGCAGGCCGAGCAAATCAAGATCATGAAGGAGAGCCAAGACCTGAAGACCCAACTCATTGAGGAGGCGAAGGCGCAAGCCCGCATGGAAGCCGAGAAAATCGTGACCGACGCCCGCCTGAAAATTGAAAAAGAGCAGGCCGAGGCTATGGCGCAAATCAAGAACGAGGTCATCGCCCTCAGCGTCGACATCGCCGAGAAACTGCTGCAACGCGAACTGCACGACAAGCAGTCGCAAAGTGCCTACATTGAGCAACTGCTCAGAAACAACCAACCCCGCATTGAAGCCTAAGTTATGGACAACGGAAGAATATCGGTGAGATATGCGCGGGCTTTGTTCCAGTTGGCCCAAGAGCAAGGCTGCGAAGAGGCTGTCTACAGCGGCCTGATGCGTTTTGCCCACAATTACCTTTTGGCTATCAGCCAGTTCAATGAGGTGTTGGCCAACCCCATCGTGGCGCGTGAGGAGAAAGTGAAGTTGATGGAGATGTCTGTAGGCGAGCCATTGCATGACACACTGAAGCAGTTCATCGCCTTTGTGGCCGACCAAAAACGCGAGAACAAGATGTTCTTTATCGCCATGAAATACATGGAGATGTATCGCGCCAAGCATAACATCCTGAGCACGCAAGTGACCACGGCCACTGAACTGCCCGAGGCGACCTACGACCACATCAAGGCCTTCGTCAAGCAGACCTTTGATGCCGAGGCCGAAATGGATGTCAGGATTGACCCTTCGCTCATTGGCGGATTCATCCTCGACATAGAGAACAACCGCATGGACGCGAGCGTGGCTGGACAACTTAACGCGCTGAAAAACAAGTTGAAGCAATAAATAAAAAACACAACATATATGGCAAACATCAAACCAAGTGAAATATCGAGCATCCTGCAAATGCAACTCCAGAACATGAGCAACAAGGTTCAGTTTGAGGAGATTGGCAAGGTGCTGCAAGTGAGCGACGGCGTGGCGCACGTCTATGGCCTTGACAAGGTGCAGTCGAACGAGCTTGTCGAGTTCGAGAACGGCACGATGGGCGTGGTGCTCAACCTTGAGGAAGACAACGTGGGCGTGGTGCTGCTCGGCCCCACCGAGGGCATCAAGGAAGGCGAGACGGTGAAGCGCACCCAACGCATCGCCTCCGTCATGGCGGGCGAGGGCATGTTGGGCCGCGTGGTGGACGGCCTCGGTCGCCCCATCGACGGCAAGGGCCCCATCCAAGGCAAGACCTACGAAATGCCTTTGGAACGCAAGGCTCCGGGCGTCATCTTCCGCCAACCCGTGAACCAGCCGCTGCAAACCGGACTCAAGGCCATCGATGCCATGATTCCCATCGGGCGCGGCCAGCGTGAGCTGATCATCGGCGACCGCCAGACGGGAAAGACCGCCATCGCCATCGACACCATTATTAATCAGAAGGACAACTTCAAGAACGGCGACCCGATTTACTGCATATACGTCGCTGTGGGACAAAAAGGTTCCACCGTTAGAAACCTCGTGAACACACTCGAAAAATATGGTGCTTTGGACTATACCATCGTGGTCAGCGCAACGGCCTCCGACCCTGCCGCCATGCAGTTCTATGCGCCATACGCGGGCGTGGCCATCGCCGAATACTTCCGCGACACGGGCCGTCACGCTTTGGTCATCTACGACGACCTCTCGAAGCAGGCCGTGGCCTACCGTGAAGTCTCCCTGATTTTGCGCCGTCCTCCGGGACGTGAGGCCTATCCGGGCGACATTTTCTACCTCCACAGCCGTTTGTTGGAACGCGCCGCCAAAATCATCAAGAACGATAACGTGGCACGACAGATGAACGACCTGCCCGACAGCCTCAAGGACATCGTGAAAGGCGGCGGCAGCATCACTGCACTGCCCATCATCGAGACGCAGGCGGGCGACGTGTCGGCCTACATCCCGACCAACGTGATTTCCATCACCGACGGACAAATCTTCTTGGAAACCGGCTTGTTCAATGCGGGTATTCGTCCCGCCATCAACGTGGGTATTTCGGTGTCGCGTGTGGGTGGCAATGCACAAATCAAGTCCATGAAGAAAGTGGCTGGCACCTTGAAGCTCGACCAGGCCCAATTCCGCGAGATGGAAGCCTTCTCAAAGTTCGGTGCCGAACTCGATGCTGCAACCTTGGCCATCCTCGACAAGGGCCGCAAGAACGTGGAACTGCT
>Ga0326514_10002267_pt1 | contig 12285 bp, 11 predicted proteins | sample 3_2548_0518_D_FD_203653 | JGI IMG/M metagenome (GOLD analysis project Ga0326514, IMG submission 203653) | Bovine rumen microbial communities from UC Davis, California, United States - 3_2548_0518 | ecosystem: Host-associated > Mammals > Digestive system > Stomach > Rumen | place: USA... | reverse complement strand
AAAAAAATCCTATTAAAACCAATGATACATTCTTTTTTAATAAATTTAATTCCCAAACAATGCCAAAACATTAAATGGATTATTAAAATATAGTAAAAATGGAAATATAATGTGATAACAATATATTTTTAAAAAATATAGAAAAATATATAAAAATTAAATTATTTAAATACATTGAAAAACATAATAAAATTAAGTGATAAAATGAAAATTGCAATTGCTTCTGGAAAAGATGAAGGACCAACAAAATTAAATGCATTTGACAATGCATTAACCAAAGCAGGAATTGGTGATGTAAACCTAATAAAAGTTTCAAGCATGCTGGGCGGAAATGCAGAAATTGAAAAACTGCCAAAATTAAAACCCGGAGCCATGGTGAACTGCGTCCTATCAGAAGTTACTTCAGACAATCCGGGTGATGAAATCACTGCAATAGTTGCAGTTGCAATCGGAGAGAAATTGGGATGTGTGGTTGAAAAAAGTGGAATAAATGAAAATCCTGATGAACTGATAGATGAAGCTGAAAAAATGGTGAGATACATGATGGATAAACGAGGGGTGGAAATAAAAGAATTCCACATAGAACATTCAACAGCAAAGGTTGAAAGTATCGCCTCAGTCATTTCATCTGTCGTTTATCTGAATGATGAAATTGTAGAGGAATAATTTATGGACGACAAAACACGCAAGATTGCCCGAAGACTGGCAAATAAAATAATAAGAGAAGTTGGACCTGCAGTTAGGGAATATGTTGGAACAGATATTGCAGGTACTGAAGTTAAAACCGGCGCAGACGGCACACCAACATCATTTATCGATCAGGTTGCCGAAGAGAAAATAATCAACATACTGAAAAATGCTGATGTCTACTCATACCTTGTCAGCGAAGAAATAGGAGAACTGAAATTAGGAAAAGGAACCAAAAGAAGCATCATCCTAACTCAAGAGTTAAGACGCACAGATTTGGATGAAAGTGAAACCCCCAAATTCATATTCCTGATTGATCCCGTTGACGGAACAAGCAATGCAATTAAAGAAATCCCCGCATATGCTATTTCAGTGGCCATTGCAGAGGTTAATCAGGGACGCGTTGCAACAATCAATGATGTGGAACTTGGTTTTTTATACAACCTTGCAAACGGTAACTTTTTTGAAGCTGAAAAGGGCAAAGGATGTAAATTGAATAATGAAAAGGTCAAGCCGAGTGATGTCATAAAAGTAAACAGAATGACACTTGGAGGATTTACAAAAACCGGAACTTCAGAAGCCTCAAAACTTGTTGACAATGCACGTCGCATGAGAGTTTTGGGAAGCGTTGTTCTGGAACTATCCTATGTTGCAAGCGGAAAATATGATGCATTTCTTGATTTAAGAGGCAGCAGAATAATAGACATTGCCGCAGGAAAATTGATACTTGAAGAGGCCGGAGGAATAATAACCGACAAATACGGGCAAAAACTAAATAATGTCTTAAGCATTTATGAAAAAACAATTGTAGTTGCTGCAAACAATGAAATAATGCACAAAGAGATTATTGACATACTAAACAATAATCAGGCAGACATTATCGGCAAAATAGGAATCATTTCAAGAATAGATAAGAAAATGCCAATCCTATTTTCAGCAAAGATTATCGATTACATACTAACCAACGGCTGTGAAGTGGTTATTGAAAAAAGACTGGCACAAAAGCTTGTTGAACTTAAAGACAATCCTGACCTGGACAGAATCATACAAGAAACCAAAGACACCTATCCTGAAGTTGCCGATGAACTTGAAGATATTGATTTAAAAATTGATTATGAAAAGTTAAGCGAAGAGCTTTTTGACTTTGACTGCGATATGGCAATCATTCTTGGAGGGGACGGTACACTTCTAAGAGCACAATCAAGAATGCAACCTGAAATTCCAATTTTTGGAATAAACATGGGAACTGTTGGATTTTTAACAGAAATTGAAGTCAAAGACACATTCAATGCACTTAAAGACATTTTGAAGGGAGACTACTACAAAGAAAAAAGAAGCCGCCTTGTAGTATCTCACGAAAACCATAATTTCACCGCCCTGAATGAAGTTGTAATCATGACCGACAAACCTGCAAAAATGCTTAATTTTGAAATACAAGTGGACGGTGAAATAATTGAGGAGGTAAGGGCAGACGGACTGATTGTTTCAACACCAAGCGGATCAACAGCATATTCAATGTCGGCCGGTGGACCAATTGTCGATCCTAAGGTGGAAGGTTTTGTCATAATTCCAATTTGCCCTTATAAGCTTGGAGTAAGACCATTTGTCGTATCAGACAACAGTGAAATTACCGTCAAATTGCTTAAAAAAGGTAAAAGCGCAGTGTTTGTTATGGATGGTCAGATTAACGAGGAGGCAGATTACGAAGAGGAGATCAAATTTAAAAAATCCGATAAGCCAGCCCATTTCATCAGAACTTCAAGCAAATACTTCTATGAAAAAGTTAAGGACAAACTAAAAGATGGCGGACTTGACAACAACAACCGGTGCATCTAATGAACAATTTAGTCATTGATTTAACCCATGGCGGCGTTAAAATATCAGTTAGTTTAGCTAAAAACGGTGAAAAAGTCTATGCATATGACCTATACAACACCTTAAAAGACGATGATTTTAAACTGCTTGAAAGATATGACGTTAAATTAATAGAATTGGATGGCCTGAAAGATTTTGAAGGAAATATGAATGTAATATATCCCATTCATATGCCATTATCTTTTGATGAAATCAAATCCTACAATCCAAACCTGAACTATACATTTCAAAGCCATCATGAAAGCATTAAAGACATTCTCACAGATTGGGGCAAGGACATTCCCAAGATTGAAGTTACAGGAGTTAAGGGAAAAACCACATCAGTTTTTATGCTTAAGGAAATACTGATTGATGAAAACCCCCTGGTCCTATCAAGTTTGGGCGCCTTGTTATATGAAAACAGAAGGGAAATCATCCTGAAAAAGGACATTTCAATAGCTCCTGCAAACATCAAGCAAACAATTGATCTGGCCTATAAGATCGCCAATCCAATGTGTGAAATATCCGAAGGCATTGTTGAGAGAACAGATAACCACAAATACAATTCAGCCATCTTTGAGTCATCACTTGGAGTCAGCGGAATAGGCGATGTTGGACTTTTGCTGAACATTGCCGAAGATTATCCGATAGCTAAAAATAGAAGCCGTGCAAGTGAAGCCAAAAAACAGGTATTCAGATGCAAATGCGTTTGCATCCAGAAAGAGGCACTGGACAAATATTACAGCGATGTAAAACATGATAAAATAAATTCGTTTTCACTAACGGACAAAACATCAAACTTATTCATAAAAAATGTTGAATATGACCTTGACCAAACCTCTCTTGAAATCGCATACGAAAATATCAAAACCGTCAACAACAACATGATTTCCGGAGAGATTCAGCTGAAGACCTTCGCTCCGGGCCCGCATCATGCAAGCAATGTTTTGGGTGTTGTTCTAGCATGTCTAAGTTTGGAAATGAATCCTGAAAAAATCATTAAAGGAATTGCAAGATATAAAGGCATTCCCGGCAGAACCAATAAAAAAACCATTGAAAATTCCATAATTATTGAAGAAATCAATCCCGGATTGAACACACAGGCCATCAAGGAATCAATAAACATGATTGAAAATCCTGATGACTACTGCATTTCAATAGGTGGAGACTACGGAATAACCTGCGAGGAAATCGATGAGGAAAAGTTATCCGATTTTTTAAACACATTAAACATAGACTTAATATTGACTGGAGATTTAGGAGCTTCAATTTCAAAAAAACTCAATATAAAATATACATATATGAAAAATTGCACTGATGTTTATAATTTAGCGATAGACAACAATAAGAATCTTCTTTTTATCTATAGGTCTGATTATCGTAAAGTTTCTCAAAGATGAGTATTACAAAAAATTGAAACATTTAATATATATTAATTCTAAAAATTAATAATGTAACAAAATCTTATATTATTAATTATAAGATTAAAATTTTAAAATGGAGATAATAAATGATTGTAGGAACACGCGGTAGTCAATTAGCTTTGGCGCAAACAAAACAAGTATGTGCCGATTTATCTAAAATAACCGGAGAATCAATTGATGTGGAAATTATTAAAACCAAAGGAGATAAGATTACCACATCCCAACTGTATAATATGGATTCAAAAGGACTTTTCACAAAGGAATTAGATATTGCCCTTCTTGAGGAAGAAGTTGACTTTACGGTTCACAGTTTTAAAGATTTGCCTACCGAACTGGATGAAGATCTGGAAATCGTTGCGGTTCCTAAACGTGAATCTCCTAATGAAGTATTAATCTCTAATAAAGACTGGAACGATTTGGGTCCCGGTTCAAAGCTTGGAACAAGCAGTCTTAGAAGAGAAGCTTTTTGTAATCATTACAATAAGGAATTTGAGCTCAAGCCCATACGCGGAAACATTGAAACCAGAATTCAAAAAGCCCTGGAAACTGACTTAGATGCAACAATAATGGCGCAGGCAGGTCTTAAAAGGTTGAATTTAACCCAATACATTAAAAATGTATTTCCGCTAGATTACATTACCCCGCCCGCAGGCCAAGGTGCTTTGGCAGTCATTACCCGTAAAGACAGCGATAAAAAACAGCTCATTTCCAAATTGAATGATTATACTTCAATGCAAGAAGTACTTGCTGAAAAGAAAGTGCTTGAGGAACTTGGCGTTGGATGCCAATGGCCAATAGGTTCCATAGCTCAAATGAATGACAATAAATTTAATATTTATTCAATATTATTGACTAAAGAAGGAGAAATCCTTAAAGAGCAAAGTGAAAAAGGATCCATCAGAGATGCGGTTGAACTTGGCAGACGCATCGGAAAAATTTTCGCAGATTATGTTTAAACGGAGGAATAAAATTGAAGACTATTAACGTAGGAGTTGTAGGAGTGGGAGCGATGGGTGAAAACCATGTTCGTGTTTACCACAAAATGGAAGAAGCAAATTTAGTTGCAGTAAGCGATGTAAGTGAAAGAGCACTTAAAAAGATCGAAAAGAAATACGGTGCCAAAGGTTTTACGGACTATAGTGAACTGCTGGAAAACCCTGAAATTGAAGCCGTTAGCGTATGTGTGCCCACTACATTCCACCATGCAGTAGTTATGGAAGCCATTAAAAATGGAAAGCACGTTTTAGTTGAAAAGCCTATTGCATTCACATTGAATGAAGCGGAAGAAATGATAGCTGCTGCTAAAGAAGCTGGAGTAATTCTTGCAACCGGACATGTTGAAAGATTCAATCCTGCAGTTCAAAAAGCCAAAGAATTAATTGATGATGGAGTTATTGGAGATATTGTATCTGCATTTGCAAAGAGAGTAGGTCCACTCCCACCTAGAATAAAGGATGTAGGTGTTTCAATTGACTTGGCCATTCACGATTTAGATATTATGAATTACCTATTTGAAGAAGAAGTAACTCAGGTTTACGGTACAATGAACAGCAGTTTCGATGACAGTGAATTTGAGGACCATGCGGAAATAATGGTCAACTTCGACAATGAATCCACAGGAATAATTGAAGTAAACTGGCTAACCCCATATAAACGTAGAGAATTGGAACTTACAGGTACTGCCGGAATCATTTCTGTAGATTATATCAAACAAAGTATTGAAGTATACGGCAAATTTGCTCAAGATATTCAGATTAAACATGAAGAACCATTAAAAAGCGAATTAAAATCCTTCTTGAATGCAGTTTTAAATGATGAAGAACCAGAAATAACTGGTGAAGACGGACTTAAAGCTCTTAAAATGGTTATTGCTGCTAACAGATCCTCTAAAGAACATAAACCAATTAGTTTTGAAGAACTCAAATAAAGGTGATAATGTGAAACAAAAATTAATTCAAAAAGCTCAAGAGTTAAGACAACATGGATTTACCACCGGCGAGATTGCTGATGAATTGAATGTCAGCATGGACACCGCCAGATGGTTAACCCTTCAAAAAGCAACTGAAGAAAAAGTTGAAGCACCGGTTGACTTTGCCATCAACTGGAAAAGCATCGGTGGAAATTCAACACGTTTAAGCTATGTTTCAGGTGCTTTAACCGACATGGCAATATCCCATGGCGATGTTGATACCGTCGTTGGTGTTGCAGTAAGTGGAATTCCATTTGCAACAGTAATGGCTGATTTAGTTGAAGACATGACTGGAGAAGGCGCTTCATTAGCTATTTTCCACCCTCACAAACACAGGAAAGATGCAGATGCAAGCGATGATGAAGGTACAATCAGTACCAACTTCGGAAGTGTTGAAGGTAAAAAAGTAGTTATCGTTGACGATGTTATCACAAGTGGAAAAACCGCAAAAGAAGCCATCCACACAGTCAAGGATTTAGGTGGAGAGCCTACTTGTGTAACCGTATTGATTGATAAGACAGGACTTTCTGAAATCGAAGGAATACCTGTTGAATCATTAATTAAAGTTAGTAGATTATAATCTACTACCATATTCTTCTTTTTTAAACTTTAACACCACCAAACAGATTTTTATACCAATTTAAGATATTATGAACATATTACTGCTACAGAATATGTCAATAATACTGATTACCGCAGTAATCGTTTTATTGATATTCAACAAATTGAAATTACCAACAATGATTGGCTTATTCATAACAGGAATAGTTTTAGGACATGTTGTAAATGATACAAGCCTGATTTCAACATTGTCAGAACTTGGAGTGATATTTTTACTTTTCATTATCGGACTTGAATTTTCGGCAGAAAAGTTCTCGGCAATAAAGCGTTATGCTTTAATTGGAGGTATCCTTCAGGTCATCATAACCACATCGCTGATTACACTGCTTGGATTTGCATTGAATCTTTCATGGAACAACGCATTGTTTTTAGGTTTTTTAGTGGCATTCTCCTCTACTGCAATAGTTATGAAAGTAATGCAGCAAAGGCACATCACCCATTCAGTTCAGGGAAGAGTCACATTAGGTATTCTAATATTCCAGGACATTGCAGTCATTGTTGTAATCCTGTTAACACCAATCCTGGGAGGGGAAAGTGTTGAAGTGCATTTACTGCCCCAACTGATAGTTAAGGCAGTGGGTCTTGGATTGATCATATTCGCCGGTGCCAAATGGTTCATACCATTGGCCTTAAGGGATGCGGCCCGAACAAAAAACAGGGATCTGTTCCTGCTTTTAACATTATTTATCTGTATGGGAACCACATTTGCAACAAGCTTGATTGGCATCGGACCGGAACTTGGTGCATTCATTGCAGGATTGCTCATTTCAAATACGGAATATTCCCATCAGACATTAGGCTACATACAGCCATTCCAGGATGTTTTCATGAGCCTATTTTTCATAAGTATCGGTTTGATGGTCAATCTCCACCTATTTCTGGCAAATATTGGAATCATTGTTTTGCTGACAATAATTATCGTCATGATTAACTTTTCAGCAACTTTCATAACTGGAATGGCCTTGAAACTGCCTACCAAGATATCGGTCAGCATTGCAATTCTTTTAAGTCAAATTGGGGAGTTCTCATTTGTTCTGGCAAAGGAGGGCATGAGTTACGGGTTAATGACAAATGAATTTTTCAGCATTTTCCTGGGAGTGAGCATCCTCACAATGTCCCTAACACCGTTTTTAGAAAAGGCAACCCCTCAGATTGTGAAGTTATTCCACAGGATGCCACATTTCCAAGTTGATGATGAGCTTAAAACCTTGCCTGAGGAATTGGAGGCAGAACCGGAGGTTGAAGATCATGTCATCCTTGTCGGTTTGGGCCGCAACGGCAAGCACATTGCAAAGGCATGCAGACAATTCCACATTCCAATCCGAATTGTTGACATGAACCCTACAATCGTTGAAAACCATCAGGCATTGGGATTGCCCATAATTTATGGAAAGGCATCAAATGAGAGCGTGCTTAAGGAATTGAACATTACTTCCGCCCAATGCATCGTAATATCCGCTTCAACATACGAGGAGACAATGAAAACAATTGATGCATCAAGGCGGCTGAACCCGGACATCCACGTCATAGTGCGTACAAGATATCTAAAAAGCATTGATGAGGTTATTGAAGCCGGTGCCGACGAGGTCATTCCAAAAGAATTTGAAACAAGTATAATGATGTTTACAAGGATTATGGATCATTACAACAAGGATGTTGATGAGATAACTGATGCAGTGAATGATTTGAGATCAAACAATTACGATGCATTCAGAACTGTAACTTCAGAGGACATTTCAACATATCTCAATTACAAATATACCGATTTGGAGATTGATTCGCTTAGGGTATCCGAAAATGCCCATATTGACGATTTCCCATTTGAAGAGAATAACTTAAAGGTGACAGGAGTTGTTCGTGGAGAGGACACATTCACAGATGTGAAATCCGATTTCAAATTCCTTGAAGATGATTTGATACTGTTCATAGGACATAGAGAAAACATCAACAAATTTTTCGACACAATTTAAATACTTTAAAACACAATATTAACACAAGGTGATACTTTGTATATTACAATTATAGCATTCCAGAATATGCATGGGGAAAAGCCATTGAAATTAAATAGATTAGTAAAGCTCGTTAAAGAACCTGACAACAAATACGATACCGAGGCGATAGCATGCGAAATGAGACATTTCGGAAAAATAGGTTATGTGGCAAACAGCACCAATACCGTAGTTAAAGGTTGCATGAGCTCAGGAAGAGTCTTTGACAAGATTACTGACGAATATTATGCAAAACTTAAATTCATACACTCCAATATGACAATAGCCAAAATATTGACCGCCGACGAATTCATAAAGGAAGTTGAAAATCCGGAAAGCGACATTCATTATCTAAGTGAAAACCCAACCGAAATCGACATAGCATATATTCAAAAGAATTATCCTGCATGTGATGAAAATGATGAGCATTGAACCTGACATTAACTTAAATCCAGGCATTGAATTGCTTAAACCACAGGTGCACGAAAACATAGCAATCATACCTTTAAAGACTGAAAGAACCTACATAGATATTTTAACACTTAAAAAAGGTTTGGAGTTGGGCCTTGTTGAAGTAAAAGAATGTGAAACCTCACAGGTGAACACCGTGATTGTCAAAAATCATTCAGTAACTCCCCTAATTTTAATTGACGGTGAGGAAATCATAGGTGGAGACCAAAACAGGATTGTCAACTCAACCATTTTAATTGATGCAGAAAGTGAAATGAAAATCCCGGTAAGCTGCAGTGAAAAACACAGATGGACATACAAAAGTGAATTCAAGCAGTCAGACTATATTGCCAATTACAAAACCAGAAGGGCAAAGGAGTATGCCTCAAGGGTTTCCAGTTCATTCCAGGATGTGATCTGGTCATCAATTGACAGTCTGGAAATGGAACAGGACTATGCATCACCTACCAGCGCAATGGATGGAAGCTATGAAAACATTAAAGCTTCCCATAATGAAATCCTTAAACAGTTTAAAGTCATTGCCGGACAAACTGGCGTTTTGATAATGGTTGACGGAGAAATCAAAGGATTTGAATTATTCCTGAACAGTGAAATTTACCGGGAATTTCATGAGAAAATATTGAAGAGTTATCTGATTGATTCTAAAATTAAAAATGCCCAATTTACAATCAATATTGAAGCCGCACAGGAAGTTATAGACAATGCATATGACTCTTCTTTTGAAAAGAAAAAGAACAATGGAATTGAAAGTGCATATACCTTTGAAAATGATGCTGGTCTTGGAACTCTATACCTTTTTAAAGACAAAATCATTCATTGGTCATATTTCAAAAAAGACGAAGAGAAAATCAGCGATGAAATTATTGAGGACATCCCTCTAGAAACGGATGCCTAACTCATCCATCATTTTTTCTATCTTTAAATTCAAGTCTTTAATATTGGCATCAATTTCAGCTTTTTCCTTTTTCAAATCACTTAATCGTATGAATTTTCCTTCAAATGTATCAACATAACGTGATACTGACAGGTTAAAGTCGTTTTTGGCAATCTCACCTAGGGAGATTGAATTGGAAAAATTATCGATGATTAATTTTTTGGAATAAACGTCCTTTATCTTATCAAGGGTCTCATCGGCAAAAATCAGGTTTCTTCTAAATAATCCCGGAAACAGAAGCCTGCTTCTTTGTGTTTTATAATCTTTTGAAATATCAATGAACAATATATCCTGATTTGACCTGTTTTTCTTAAATACGATGATTACTTCAGGCCTTCTTCTTCCGATTTCTTCAGGGACACTTATTATTGTATCAATGTAGTTTTTTTCAAATGTCAAGTATTTTCTAAGTGTCTTGAGGGAATTTTTAAAAAGGAAGTTCTGTGAAATGCTTATTGCCATGATCCCCCCATCATTAAGTGATTCAACCAGGTTAATTAAAAACAGGAATTCACTGTCCTTTAAAGATTCATATTCCCCTGCAAATTCAATATCTGAAGAGGATTCGACATCGATCTTTTCAAGAAGGTTTTCAAGAGCGCTGTTCAGTTCGGAATCCTTTGTAAATGAATCGCTGTTCATGTTAAATTCAGAGAGAAGGACCTTTTCAAGTTCGCTTCTTTTGTTTCTCCTGATTATTTCAAGGTTCTGGTTTTGCTTTGATGAATAATAATTTCTTATTTTTAATGGGATTTTTGACAATATCACATCATATGATGCACCATCAATGTCTATTGATTCAGTTGCATCTTCATTTCTAAATTCCACATAATCTAAGTTGAAATAGTTGATCAGAAATCTGGTGATTGTGTAACAGTAGGTTAACCTGTCAGATTCCTTACCGTAGTATGTCACACCCAGTTCACACCTCTCGGACAGACTCAATAATGTATTGCCATCCTTTAGAAACGGGTCATAGGCCCTTTTGACGGATGTCTTATCACAACTGATTAATTCTGACAGCATCTGTGATATGTAGTCCGGAGTTGGTTGTATGTGCATCAGCTTTGAAGATGTCAATACTTCAAATACCATGCTAAAGGAAAATTCCGATTCAAACAAATCCAATTTGGATATTGCATATATTATTTCCTTTATGGCCAGTTTTATCTCGCTTTCATATTCATATCTATCTATCTTTATTTCCTGAGACAGTGTTTTGAACAGGAACTCAAAGTATTTTTTACCCTTTGAACCTGACGCGAATGTGATGTTTTTTGGGAATATATCGAAAAAGTCTGAAAGGAAAAATCTGTCGGAGTACCTGTTGTTTATCACTTCATCAATGAATGCCTCTGGTTTTTCAATGTGAAAACCGTATGAATGCATTGCATCTTCCTTTAAAACTTCCTGATAATAATTGGATTTGTATGCCTCATCCAGAGTCATTTCCTTGTTCTGAAGAAGCATTAGAAAATGGTCTTTTATGCTGTCTGAGCAGTACTTGTATAGAAATGTGTAAATTACGATATAGTCAATCTCATCGGGCAACTTGAAGTTTCTTGATTTTGAGATGAGATTCCTTAAAATGGAATAGTTATCGGATTTTTTGGAATTAGGTTTCATCATCTTCACCCCATAAATCGTTCAGTATCGCCTCTTTTAGATTGCGGTCATAGTCAATCTGACGCTGGTCTTCACGAATCTTATCATTTATGGTGTTGAGCAATTTGCCGTATTTGATTTGAGTGTCATAGTCAGGAACCCTCAATTCCAATTGTTTGATTTCCTTTAGAGATGTGTGAGGGATTTTTTCACTGCTTCCGAGTTCGTGCAATTGTTTTTTTATATGAGCATTTGTGAGTAAGTGTGTGATAAAGTCAGGGTCGTAGCTCTTTTTGAGTCTGATGATGGCTATTCGGTCACTTACGACTAAACCTTCCTTTTTTACACATACTACATCATAGGGATATGGCATTTTCATCAGCACATCGTCCTTTCTGGTGAAGTATCTTTCCTTGATGTTGCTTTTGAGTGTCAGCTCATCAAAGTCTGACATTTCGCCATCCTTTTTTATGGATCTTTGAACGATAACATGAAATTTTTCACCGCCATCGTCCAGATAGCGCCTGTAGGACAATCCTGAAAATATTTCCGCCATATCTTCGAGTTTTACTTTTTTCATTTTAATCACTGTAAAATGATATTTTGTGTTCAAATGTTATGTTTTACAATGGTAGTTGAATGAGCATTAGTTTTTGGTGGTGTGCCAAAAACTAATTATTGGTATAGTCCTGCCACATCATCGAGCAGGTGTGTTTCGTCAGGGATTTCTGA
>Ga0326514_10002266_pt1 | contig 12291 bp, 2 predicted proteins | sample 3_2548_0518_D_FD_203653 | JGI IMG/M metagenome (GOLD analysis project Ga0326514, IMG submission 203653) | Bovine rumen microbial communities from UC Davis, California, United States - 3_2548_0518 | ecosystem: Host-associated > Mammals > Digestive system > Stomach > Rumen | place: USA: California... | reverse complement strand
CTGATGGAACGATTTTCGTGGCCAATTTCGAAGGCGTTCTGTATTATGATAATGTGGAGTGGCATGTTATCCATAATCCGGGAATTACAAGAATAACAGTTGTTTATCGTGACAAGCACGACCGGATATGGGTTGGTGGGTATAACTACTTTGGCAGGATTCAGATAAGGGAAAATGGTGAACTGTATCTTCAGCGAATCGGAAAGCCGGACTTGTTTCACGGAGAGGTACAGGAAATCATGGAAGACAACGACGGGCTATTGGTTTTTCTGGTCAATGACGGCAAACTCTATCAGGTGAAAGATGACCAGGTGTCCGTCAAAATGCAGTTTAGCGAAAACAAACTTAATATCGGCTTGTCGGACATCATAGACCAGGAAGCGTTTGAAAAAGACAAACAGGTTGTCGTGTTGTCGGATATTACTCAGAAAGAGCCTTTGGACAACGGACTGACGGCTGTTGTCAGGAAAGGCAGTGGCATAGTGATTACCGATGAGTCAGGGCGTGAGATAATCCATATAACAAAAAGCAATGGTCTATGCTCTGACAATGTTTCGTATGTAGCGTATGACGGTCATGGCTCTCTCTGGGGGGCAGCTGATGATGGCATTTTCAAAGTGGCAGTATCTTCGGCGTTCTCCAGATTCTCCATTACCGAGGGACTGACTGACGGTGTGATATCCATTGAGGAGTATGAAAGCCGGAAGTATGTCGGTACTAACAATGGCCTGTTCCGACAGGAGGGGCGGATGTTTGTTCAGGTGAAGGGTGTCAGTCATGCCTGCTGGGGGCTCGCAAGTACACAACAGGGATTGCTGGCAGCCACCGCCAACGGAATCTACTTGGTGACTGCCGACGGTGTGGCCAGACAACTCACGTCAGCAAGTACCACTGCTCTGCTGGCCGATGGTCCGCTATTCTACAGTGGTGAACTCGACGGGGTCTATTTGGTACGGTTAAGCAACAGCAGGAAGAAGATATGTGACTTGGAGAAAGTGACCCGTATATTAAAAGATGGCCAGGGTACTATCTGGCTTCAGAACGTATATGGCAGAATCTGGAAAAAAGGAATCTCTGAGGAACAATTCAGCCCTTATAAGAAGGATGGGGCAGAGGTGGCTTTGGCAACGCTTGTCATGCTCGGTGACAAAGTAGAGGTTGTCAACGCCGAGACAACTGTTCCCTTCGATTATCCGCAGTTCTCGAATACAGATGCTTATGGCGTTACCTGGCTGACCGACAGCGAAGGCAAGTCATTGTACCGATGGAAAGACGGGAAACGGTTGAATGATATGGACAGACTGCTGTATCCGTATCATGAAACGGTTATCAGGGCCATTTATTGTGACGAGGACAAGATATGGCTTGGCGGAAATCATCTCTGGGTCATTGACAGACATGCGGACGATCCATTGCTTACAGTCAAACCCAATCTGCGTTTCCGACAGGTCACTTTGGGTGGCGACAGTATTCTGTGGGGGGGCTTTGGCGAGATGCCTGCAGAACTACCGGAACTGACTTATGGAGATAACATGCTGCGCTTCACCTATGCACTTGACTATGTGTTGCCCGTTGGCACTACCGCTTACCGATACCGGTTGAACGACGGCCAGTGGAGCAGCTGGGCTGACGACCGGGATGTAGAATTCAACAATCTGCATTACGGTAACTATTCGTTGACTGTCCAGGCCCGTCAGGCTACCGGTGAGTTGTCGGAATGTGTGACCATGAAGTTCAGCATTGCCCCACCGTTCTATATGCGATGGTATATGCTGTTGCTCTACGTCCTCATTGCCTTGCTTCTTACTTACGCTCTGTTCCGTTACCGTCTGCACAGGCTGAGTCAGGAGAAGACAAAACTTGAGCATATCGTGCAGAACCGTACGGCTGAAGTGGTGAGACAGAAGAATGAAATTGAGGAAAAATCAAAGAGCCTGGAGACGGCCCTCCATGAACTGGGTAAGGCTCAGCATGAACTGATACGTCAGGAAAAGATGGCCACCGTTGGTAAGCTGACGCAGGGACTCATTGACCGCATCCTGAACCCGCTGAACTACATCAACAACTTCTCGAAACTCTCCGAGGGACTGGTCAAGGACATCGAGGCGAACATCGAGGATGACAAGGACAATATGGACAGCGAAAACTACGAGGATACGATGGACGTGCTGGGTATGCTGCACGGCAACCTGCAGAAGGTGAGTGAGCACGGACAGAACACTACACGGACGCTGAAGGCTATGGAGGAGATGCTGAAGGACCGCAGCGGCGGCATCGTTCCGATGGATCTTGTGAAAGTGCTCCATCAGGATGAGGAGATGCTGCAAACGTACTATGCCGACGACATTCGCCAGTACGGCATCAAGACCGTGTTCGATATACCGCAGGACAGCATCGCCATAAATGGCAATGCCGACCAGCTGAGCAAGACGCTGATGAGCATCTTGGGTAACGCCGTCTATGCCGTGGTGAAGAGGGCGCAGCGTGAGAACTACCAGCCCGAGCTCTCCCTAAGTGTCAATACCATTGACACAAGCATCAACATCGTTATCCGCGATAATGGTATTGGCATTGAGCCGACCATCATCGGCAAGATATTCGACCCCTTCTTCACTACCAAGACTACAGGTGAGGCTGCTGGCGTAGGACTCTACCTGAGTCACGAAATCATCCAGAATCATGGCGGTACCATCAGCGTCAAGTCTGAGAAGAATGTCTATACGGAGTTTATCATTACATTACCAATCTCTTAGGTTATGGAACAGCAGATCGAGATCTTGAAGCAACAGTTGAAACAGCAGGAAAAACTGGCGTCGTTGGGGATGCTCAGCGCAGGCATTGCGCATGAGATACAGAACCCCCTGAACTTTGTCATCAACTTCAGCAAGATGTCCGACAAACTGCTCCGCGACCTGACGGAGATTGTGGAGGACAACGAGGACAAACTCTCCGAGGACGATCGCGAGGAGGTGGAGGACATCGTGGCCGACCTGAAGGAGAATCTGGGCAAGATTGTTGAGCACGGCGAGCGGGCCATCAGCATCATCCGAGGTATCCTGCTGGTATCGCGCGGCAAGGACAACGAGTTCCTGCCGACGGACGTCTGCAAGCTGGTGAAAGAGTATGTGTGGCTGTCGTATCATGCCATGCGGGCCAACCAGAAGAATTTCAACATCAGCATTCACGAGGACTATCAGGAGGGCTTGCCCCTGATGATGGTTATTCCACAGGACTTGAGTCGTGCTGTGCTCAATGTGATGAACAATGCCTGCTATGCCGTCTGGGAGAGAATGCAGACTGCCGACGCGAGCTATAATCCTGAGGTCAATATCAGTGTGAAGCAGGTTGAGGAGAACGTGGTTATCAGCATTGCCGACAATGGTAATGGCATGACCGACGAGGTGAAGCAGCGCCTGTATGAGAATTTCTTCACCACCAAGGCCATAGGACAAGGCACTGGACTTGGTATGGCCATCACTCGTGACATCATCGAGAACAAGCATGGTGGCCAGATCACTTTCGACTCTGAGGAAGGCCAGGGTACCACTTTCACATTCACCATACCCGTCAAGAAATGAAGAAAAGCCTATACCTTATTATATATATAGTAACAGTCTTTCTGGTCCCGACAAGCACTCAGGCACAAGACAACAACTCGCTTCGTCAGGTCTATGCGCAAGCTGAGAGCGACTACCAGATTGGTAGGCTGACCCAGGCGATAGAACTGCTGCAAGCTCATCTTCCAGACTTCCAGGGAAATCTGAAACAGAACGCCTGCCGCCTGATTGCACTCTGCTATTTGGCCGAGGATAGCATAGCACTGTCAGAGAACTATGCTTCGCTCCTTCTCAAGGAGAATCCCTATTACACCTCTGGGCAAGACCCCATCCGCTTTGAGGAAATGATCAACCGACTGAAGACTGGCAGCATTCTCACGCTGACCACTGCGTCGAGCCATGAGGAAAGCATCAAAGAGGCTCCCGTCCCCGTGACAATCATCACCCGTCAGATGATAGACAATCTGGGAAACGGGAAAAGCCTGGGCCAAATCCTCGCCATCTATGTGCCGGGCATGAGCGAAGTGAGCACATACGCTATGGACAACGTCTCCATGCACGGTGTCTATACCTCTGGTCAGGAAAAGATACTGGTCATGGAGAATGGTCACCGACTGAACACGCGCTCCACGAACAATGGCCGAATAGACTATTCCATCAGCACTGAGAAGATAGACCATATAGAGGTGCTGCGTGGCCCGGCCTCTTCACTTTATGGCAATGTTGCCTTGACGGCGGTGGTGAATGTCATCACTCGAAGTGGTATGGAAGTCAATGGCATTGTGGGCAAATATGGCTATGGAAGCTATGGTACGCACAAGGTCGATTTGCTGGCAGGCACGAGTTTCATGGGAGCTGATGTGCTGGCTTGGGCATCATTCTACGCTTCAGAAGGCAAGGATATCTTCATTCCTGAGGGTACGTCCTATACCAACACGTCTCACGATGGCTACGCACACATAGGCCGTTATCAGGACAAGCCTTCCTACGACTGGGGGGTCAATCTCGGACTGAAGGACTTCCGACTGATGTTCAACCGGAAATACAGCAAGTTGGCACCGCCTTATTCCTGGTATGGACAGGTCTATGACTACGACCAATACTGTCAGCAGGAAGGCGGTAAACCGGGCTACTCCTTCGATGAAACCCATTTGGATTTCAGCTATGCGAAGAAACTGGGCAAGTTTAACATCAACTTGTCTGCATACGGCGATTGGTATTCGTTGACCGACTATGCCGTGGTAACCGACCAGCGAGTCACCTATGTCATTGATGAAGAAGGAAAACCAGTAATCATCGACGGCAAACCAGTGGAAAAACTCTACTATGGTCTGTCGCAAGTCAGCCACTGGGATGAGTATACGCTGGGAGGCATGGGCAAGGTCGATGCATCTTATTCTCTGGCAGGCATGAAGGGAAACCTGTTGGGTGGATGCCAGTATGAGTTTTTTGAATTGTCGGACACCTACATGCTGTCAAGTGAGAATTACAAGGATGTGACGCTGATGCTGGCCGACTCGAAGAGTATGATTCAGATGGGCCGTGAGCGGAGCGCATCCTTCTTCTTGCAGGACAAGCATTTCTTCACGCCAAAATTCATCATGAATGCAGGCTTGCGCTACGACAGCAAATACCGCAAGAACAAAACGCATGTTGATGCGCTCTCCCCCCGTGTCGCCTTTATTTATATACCTTGGCCGACGTTCAGCACTAAGTTGTCGTATTCACGCGCATTTGTCGATGCCCCCTATTTCTACCGTCAGAACACGGCTGCAGCCTACAAGGGTAGCGAAGACCTGATGCCCGAATTCATGGATGCTGTGCAGCTCGACTTCCTTGGCAACATACCCAAGTATAATTTGGTCTATGACATCAATCTGTATTACAACCTTCTGACCGACATCATCAACAATACTCAAAGCTCAGATGCCACTTCGGCCAAATATCGTAATTCCGGTAAGCTCAATATGGTTGGCATAGAGGGTGAGTTCAACTGCGTGCAGGAGTCATGGATGGTCCGATTGACGAGTTCTTTTCAGTATGTGGTGTCGGCTGAAGACTATTACTATTCAAACCATCACATCTTTGGAATACCAAAATTTGTGTTCAATGCCAACTTTGGCGATCGCATTCTCAAACTGCCCAATCACAGCATCTGGGCATCGGTGAACATCAAGTATTCCTCGAAGACACTAAACCGTGCAGCCACGGCCATACCGCCAAAGAGCAGTGATGACTATTATTCACTCTACTTGGATGAGGTTGCTCTGCTTGATGCCAAGCTGACCTATGACTACGGAAAGTCAATCCAACTGTCGTTAGAATGCAATAATGTCTTGAACACGAGTTACAGCTTGGGCGGCACATCCTATTTCCCTTACCAGCGCTTGGGGCGAACGGCTATGGCTTCCATATTATTTAAGTTGTAGAAATGCAATACCATTGTCTGTCAAGTGTAGAAAGGGCATTCTGGACGGATGAACTTCTCAGTGGTACACACAATTATTTGTATGTGTCGTTCTTGATGGACGACAGCCATCGTATCGACCTACTGCAGCAGTCTCTTCGGTTGCTGATAGACGAGAACCCACAGTATCATTCCACCATCGTGCTTAGGGATGGTGCTCCTTTTTGGGCGACAGCCGAGACGACGGTCTATCCTTTCGACGAAGGGGTGTATGATGGCGATGACATAACGGCTGTCGAGCAGGATTTCGCCTCTCAGGTGCTTGACCTTGGTAAGAACTATCCCTGTCGGTTCCGTTTCTTGCGTTGGAGGGGGAAGACGCTATTCATGGTGCTGCTCCATCATATTGTCACCGAAGTGAAGTCGGTGCAACTGTTCACCAGCAGGCTGTCCGACATTTACAATGCGCTGCTGTCCCATCGTCAACCGACGCCAAAGCCCAGTCGGATATTTGATTTTGCTGATAGTCTGCCACCGTCACGTCCGGAGAACATCTCATACTGGAACGGCTATGTGGCCCGACATCAGTCGGAGCTTCTCCTACCATATTTTCCTGAATCCTTATCTGCCGGAAGCATTACCCAGTACAAATTTTCGTTAGGTGAGTTTAAGGAGCCGATTATGGAAGCCTGCAAAAGTCTGGCATTGGGGCGTTTCCGTCTGCTCTCCGCTGCTTGGGCGGTGACCATACATAAGGTTTTTGCCGTCGAGCGTCTGTGTATGAACTATCCTGTAAGCCGACGTTCGGAAGACTACGCTGAGACCATCGGTGTGTTCGTCGGCAACCTCTTGCAATACATTGACGTATCGCCGGAGGCAACTTTCATCGAACTGGTTGAAGACGTCGTCAAGAATCGTATGGCGGCTCATTCGCACGAGCAGGTCTCAATCATTGAGACGGAAATGGCCAAGATAGTCCGTGACAGTCACGCCACTCTGGCTTTCAACTTCCCATTGAACCGTCAAGAGCAACAGTTGGACCTGTCGGGTGAAGTCATTCCCTTGTTCCATGCTTTTCCAACGGCTATGCCCAGTGCGCTACAGATAGACATTGAGGGCAGTCTCAGTTCCGGCATTGTCTATTGCAACAAGGAGTATCCTGCATTCTTTGCAGAAACGCTTGCCAAGTCTTTCTTGAAGGTGGTCGCACAGATTATGGATAATATGGAGATTCGCATAAAGGACATCATCATTGCCGACCAGACGGACACGTTCAATCAGGAGATACAGGATGACGATGACAGCCGACCGACATTGATAGAGTCTTTTTTATCTGTTGCAGACCAGTTTGGCAACCGGCCAGCGGTGCTTTTTGGTGACGACGTGCTCACATACGCCCAGCTTGACCGCTATTCCGACGTTGTCGCCTCACTGATTCTTCAGCACAGACAGGGATGCCAGTCTTCCGACTTTATTGGGGTCTATGCCTCGCGCAGTCTCTATACCGTGGCCTTCTTCCTCGGGGTGTGGAAGGCTGGTTATGCATACGTGCCCATCGACCCGAACAACGCCTCGGAGCGACTTCAATACATTTTCTCGGACTGTTCGCCTGCATTGCTGCTGACCGACCTTGAGATGGTGCCCGAGGGCTTCGACGTGCTACGCATTACTCCTGAAATGCTCGAACATCTCTGTTCGCCTCTACCGCCGTGCCAGCCCAACAAGTACGCCTACATGATTTACACTTCGGGCACGACGGGGCAGCCCAAGGGAACGCCAATCACACAACGGGCTTTGCTGAATCTGATAAAGGCTCGTCAGGCATATATCCCAGCAGCAGAGAACACGTTGGAGCTGAGTTTCGCCAGCATCTCCTTCGATGCTTCTGTCTGGGATGTCTTCCCGCCATTGTTTACGGGTACCACAATATATTATGTCTCCGAAGAGGAGCGACACGATCCTCAGCTCATTCTCGAAGTACTGGCTCGGCGTCAAGTCACCTGTGCCTGCATTCCGCCAGCCATCCTTACGCTCCTTCCCTGTCAGCCGTTGCCACTGCTGAAGTATCTTGTCGTTGCCGGAGAGTCCTGCCCCGTCGAGACCATCAAGAGGTGGCAGGCCACCTGCAGGGTTGTCAATGCCTACGGACCAACAGAGAACACCGTATGCACCACGATGCACGTGTATGGCAATGACCCGGTAGCCACTAACATCGGCCAGCCGCTCAGAAATATCAGCTGCTATGTGCTTGATGCGCAGGGCCATCTGTTACCACCAGGCGTCAGGGGTCGGCTGTTCATCGGTGGACGGCAACTCACCGAGGGCTATTACCACCGAGCCCAGTTGAACGAGAAATCCTTTGTGCCGAATCCTTTTGCCACGACTCGCGAATGTGCTTTGGGGGTGAACGGACGTCTCTATGACAGCGGTGACAATGTTTGCCGGTTGCATAATGGCGATCTGTTATTCTTTGGCCGAAGCGATCAACAGGTTAAAATCAATGGCCATCGAGTGGAACTTGGCGAGGTGCGGAGCCGCATCGAGCAATATCCGGGAGTCAATGCGGTGGCCGTGAACCTGACGAAGCGACAGGGCAGGAACGTGATTTCGGCTTACGTTGAGGCCGACCCGGACTCGTTCGACTTGGTGGAACTCCAACAGACCATCTCGCAGCAGTTGCCACGCTATATGGTGCCGTCGAACTTTACATTGGTGGAACGGATGCCGCTTACCATCAATCGCAAAATAGACTTCAAGGCTCTGGAAAAGCTCACCGTTCCATTGTCGGCAAGGAAGAGCGAACCACTGCCCGACACCAGCATCCACAACACTATCCTGCAAGTGTGGCAGCAGTTGCTTGATACGACTGGCACGTTTTCTCTTGACGACAATTTCCTATATCTCGGCGGCGATTCCATTGCACTCATTATGATGGTTCAAGCCTTGGAGGAACGCCTTAGCGTTAACATTCCCATGACGGCTGTCTATCAGTCGCCAACCATCCGCCATTTGGCACAGCTCATTGAGCACCCATCCGCTATCCAGCCCCTGTCTTCCACTTCGACGGCTTCCAATTCCGATATTCCTCCCCATCTGCTAAGCCTGCTCATGCAGTGCATGATGTCACCCCACGCATCACGGGCTTACCATTTGGTGCGTTTGATACCCATTGGCGGGAATCTTCCTCTTGACGTACTCACAGAGGCGTGGAACAGGATGCTTCAGCGACAGGAAAGTCTGCGGCTAACCTTCACGACAAACCGTGATGGGCGTCCCGAGATGGCTATCCGGCCATACCATCCTGAGGCAACGCTCCAGCAAGTGAACTACTGCGACGAGAACCATCTGGAGCAACTGGTTAAGCAGCGGCTCAATGATTCTTACGCCTTCGACGGCAGTCCTCTTTGCCGTGCAGTGGTCTATGTTTCCGAAAACCATCCAACTGTGGTGGCTGTCTATATACACCATCTCCTGACCGACGGTTGGTCTATGCGACTCCTCTGTGAACAGTTTACAGACATCTGCCGACAGTTGCATACTGGGGCGCATTCCGAATCGTCCGATCCGTTGCCTTATGGCTATAGCGATTATGTTCATAGTCTGTTGGCAAAAACTGACCTAAAGGCTGACAAGGACTATTGGGAGCAGTATCTTTCTGATATTGAAGACCTGCATCTGCCTTATCTGCCGACACCGAAACAGGACGAGTTCTCGGCTGAGTTGTTGACAGCCGAAATATCCCAACAGCAATCAGAGGGCATCGCCCGTTATTGCCGTAAGCATCGGCTGACACCTTTTGCATTCCTTGCTTCGGCTTTCATGCTGATGCTGGCTCGGATTTGCCGACAGGAAGACTTTGTGGTCGGCTACCCATCGGCAGGTCGCACTGACAGCCGTTTCTCCCAAGTCATGGGCTATTTTGTTCATCCGCTTCCGCTACGCTTTACGGCTGACTGCTGGAACTTGTCGTTCGAAGACTTTTGTCGCCAGACGCTCCGTGATATCAGGAATGCCGAGGAACACCTGATGGCTTTCAGCCAGTTGGTAGAGATAGTCAACAGCCAAGGTGGCACGGAGTTGGCAAGCCCGTTGGTGCAGGCGATGTTCGCGTTCGAGGACTACATGCCGGAATCTTTGCTTGCATTGCAGGCACCGGCACAGTTTCCCCTGTCGCTGACAGTCAGCCGAAAAGCCAAGGCCCCTTGGACTTGCACGTGGAAATATGCCGTTTCACGATTACAGTCTGACACCGTTCGACTGATGTCTCAGTGTCTTATCGTTCTCATTGAGCATATATTGCAGAACGACTCCCCGTCGGTATCTGGGTTGTCGATGCTCTCGGCTGCCGGGCGCGAGGCCATCGTCCAACGCAATGCCATTACCCCATTGACCATACCTCAACAGGATGTCGTGACGATGTTCAGACAGTTGGTTGCCCAGCCGCCTCATCCTTGGTTGGCCAAAGACCAAGACGTCACATGGACATACCAGCAATTTGACCACTATTCCGATTTGGTGGCGGCTGCTTTGCACCGTTATGCGAACAACTTGCCCGTTGGTATGCTGATGGAGCGTTCGTGTCGTGCCATTGCCACCATTCTTGGCATTATGAAGGCTGGACACGTTTATGTGCCGCTGTCAGCCTCTTATCCTGTCGAGCGTCTTCGAGCCATCGTTGACGATTGCCGGATGTGCTGTCTTGTCTATGACCGTTCACAGCAGAATCTGGTGGAGGGTCTGGCTCTTTCTGCAAATATTCAGCGACTCTGTTTTGATGATTGCCTTTCTGCCAATCTCTCCCAGTTACCTCAGCTGCCTGTTATTTCGGGTAGCGACATCGCTTATATGATTTACACGTCGGGCACCACCGGCCAGCCCAAGGGCGTGGCGGTCACCCATGCTAATCTCGCTGCATTGGTTTCTATCGGCTCCAGTGACCGTTACAACCTCTCAGAAAACGATATCGTCTTGCAGTACAATGCCTATGTGTTCGATGCCTCCATCAACGATTTGTTCCCCCCATTGCTCAAGGGAGCCCGTCTTGTGGTGGCCAGCGATGCCGTGCGCCACGATCCGCAGCGGCTGATGGAGCTGATAGAGCGTGAGCATGTCACTTATACCAGCATTCCGCCGGCATTATTGCCGCTCTGTCCAGACCGCCTGCCTGCTGTGCTGCGTACACTTGTCGTGGGTGGTGAGACCTCCAGTCAGGCGGCTATTGATCGCTATTCCCGTCAGCTTACCATGTTGAACGAGTACGGACCATCCGAGAACACCGTCACGACCACGGTGCATCGATTTGGTGACGATGCCATCAGAGATGCTCGTTGCATCGGTCGGCAGCTGCAAGGTGTCAGCTGCTATGTGCTCGATGACCATTTGAACCTGCTGCCCCCAGGCTGTCCCGGACAGCTATTCATTGGAGGCTTGCAGTTGTCGGCAGGCTATCATGGTCGTCCGCAGTTGAATGAAGATTGTTTCATTCCAAATCCCTACGTCACTGCCGATGATGAACGCCGGGGACTGAATACACGAATCTATGCCACGGGCGACATTGTCAGGCAGGACGAACATGGCAACTTTTATTTCTTGGAGCGGAAAGATATGCAGGTGAAAATAAGAGGCTTCAGGATTGAACTTCAGGAAATTGAGCAAACGCTGCTGCGTCATCCTGCTGTCATCCAGTGTGTGGCCAATGTCCGAACCATTGGCGGTACACCGCAGTTGGTGGCCTTCGTGGCCAGCAGTCAGGATGACTTGCAGAGCAAAGAGCTGCATCATTACCTCTCAACGCTGTTACCGTCATATATGTTGCCTTCCTTTTGGAGCATCCTTCCAGCACTTCCCCTTACACCTAATGGAAAAATTGACTGCCGACAGTTGCCTGAACCACAGCATTATGCCGCAACCGGGCAAAACGAACAGCTTGAGATGAGTGAAGCCGAGCATAGTCTGTGTGCCATCGTGGAGAAGCTGCTGGAAATCGAACCTGATACCATACGCCCCGAGGATGATCTGTTCAACGATCTTGGTATGACCTCAATACAAGTGCTTCAGACAGCTCAGGCGTTGAAAGATGCTGGTATGGTGATATCCCCTTCCGACATCTTCCTGCATCGCACCATTCGTGCTCTGGCTCAGTTGGGACAGTCCTGCTCGTCTGGCTGGTACGAAGGCTATGACGCTGCCAAGCCTGTTGTCGTGCTGGTGTGTGGCTATACAGCTGTTCATCCATTTTATTCTGACTATCTCAAGAGTCTGCGTCACGACTTCTCTGTCTGGGTGTTCGATTCCTTCTCATTCTGGAATGAAGGACCGTCTGATGCG
>Ga0326514_10002265_pt1 | contig 12299 bp, 12 predicted proteins | sample 3_2548_0518_D_FD_203653 | JGI IMG/M metagenome (GOLD analysis project Ga0326514, IMG submission 203653) | Bovine rumen microbial communities from UC Davis, California, United States - 3_2548_0518 | ecosystem: Host-associated > Mammals > Digestive system > Stomach > Rumen | place: USA... | reverse complement strand
ACCTATCAGAGCATATCATGATAAGTACGTCAAATTAGCCAGTAAGGATGTACCCGATTCTGATGGCTTCAATACTGAGTATACGCTGTATAGTACTTCCGACGGCGATTATTACTTCTGTATGTTCGGTGATAGCGATGTGTACGGTCCTGATCCTGATTATGCAGACTTTGAAACATGGTCTGAGGACGAAGCTTGGGAGTGGTATAACAGCTATGACGGCTTCGCAGACGATGATATTTATGGTGCGGTAGAGGAAGAACCATACGATGACGAGAACGCAGTTAGACCCCAACAGTATACATCTAAAGGTACTGCGATAAATTGGAAGTATGGTAGAGTCCCTGCTATATTCAGCAAGATTTCGTGGAAACCTGGCACTATAAATTTAGATTATGGTGGTGGAACACCTGAGTCCGATGCGTTAGCCCAAGAGTTTTTTAATAAACGCAACTTAGATGTACAAAATTTAGTATATGATAAGTTCAATCAGACCGCAGAACATAATCGAGAAGTTATAAAGATCGTGCGTAACAATGGTGGTGCAGACACAGCTACATTATCTAATGTATTGAATGTCATCAAGGAACCTGAAGTACGTTATGATATTCTGACACACATCAAGAGTTTGCTAAAGCCTAATGGTGTATTATACATCTATGGTTACGAAGGTGGTGCTAAAGATAAAGGTAAGGGTGGCAGAGAAACCGCTGCCGACCAATATCAGACATTTATGCCTACCAAGGATTATCTTGCCGAAATACATGAAGTGTTCCCTAATGCAACCATTAAAGGCGGCATGATTACAGCTATAAATGATAATAGTGCCGTCGATGCATCCATCAATTGTGAGGATTTAGTTGTTTTATAATCGAGGAGGATTTGTTTATGCCTACAATTGGAATATATAAAATAACTAATCTCATCAACGGAAAAGTATATATAGGACAGTCATCCAACATAGAACGGAGATTTAGAGAGCATAAAAGTAATAGCACAAGCGAACACTTACGGGCATCTATACAATTGTATGGCATAGATAATTTTGATTTCAGTATCTTAGAGATTACTGACATCGATGATTTAGATGATCGAGAACGATATTGGATACAATATTATTCGTCGAATGATCCTGAGCATGGTTACAACTCCACTGATGGTGGAGAATCACGAAGGGGTTGGCGCAGCAACCTGATTATGTATCCCCTACGCAGGACACCAAGGTTATACATAAAGGCGATAAAACATCCCGATGCCATATATCACAACTCGATGAGATGTTAGCAGATGGATGGGAAATGGGGATGTCTGAAGTTTCCAAACAAAAGGGCGCAGAAAATCGGACAGGTGAAAAGAATGGAGTTTACCACAAGGGTTATTTATTTGATGGAGATAAAAATCCTTTTTATGGTAAACACCATACTGAAGCAACCAAACAGAAAATCCGAGAACATATGCCCGATACCAGCCATGTATGGAAGGGCAGGCATCACTCTGAATCGTCTAAGCAGAAAATGCGAGGACCACGCCCATCGGTGGCAGGAGTGAATAATCCCAATTATGGTAAGCGAGGAGAGCTTAACCCCAACTATGGTAGATGTGCAATACATAAGGACGGCATTGAGAAGCGAATACCTAAAAATGAATTAGATAAATACCTATCGGATGGATGGGTGAAAGGAATGAACCCTGCCAGATTACCACAAATGGCTCAGATGGGAGCAATCAGTATGGCTAAACGGCTGTCTACTGATGAAGGGCGAAAGTCATGTGCCTCAAATGCAGGTAAGAAGCTAATTCATAAAGGTAAGCTGACTAAATTCGTACCAAGTGACGAGTTAGACACATACTTAACCGATGGGTGGTGCCTTGGTAACAAATAGTTTTCCGTAATTATACGCAAATTTAACATAATGTTCATAAATCACCTCCAATTCTGAGACAAATTGAGTCGTTAGTGTATTTGTACTCATATGTACAGGAAAGGAATTGATTATCATGAAGAAGTATAACACAAACAGAGAGACAGTCCGAAGTCCCCTCATGATAGGGGCAACAATCATCGTAACATCTATTCTGGTGGGATTAATGTTTTTCGCCGCACACCTCAGAATGGATACAAGCACAAAGGCGAGTGAGGAAGTGAGTGATGTATGTACAACAAGCTTGATGACATCTACGTCTTCGACATCAACAACATCCTCTACGACCACGACCACAAAGATCACGACAACTACTACGGTAACGACAACTACGAAGATGACAGAAACGACAACGAGCCAAATGACTGTTGTTGTGACTGAGCCTATTACGGAGTATGTTGAACCCGAGGTAGAACCTGAGCCTACTCCCGATCCAACACCCGAGCCGATACCGCAACCTGTGGGAGAGCCTGTGATGGCTACTGACTTGCCTATCACGGAGTATGAACGTGTATTACTGACCAATGTTGTTGCAAGCGAATACGGAAGTGATTGCCATGGCTATGGTGGACCACCTATAACTCTATATGAAAGAGCGTGTGTCGTTGCAGTAGTAATGAACCGTGTGTATAATAGTGGATTTCCTAATACAATAGAGGGAGTACTTACCGAGCCTCATCAATTTTCAGGATATTATGCCAGCAGTAGTTATTTTTCGTCCGTGACACAAAATTGTATAGATGCAGTATACTATTACTTTGCTCATGCAAGTGAGTTTCCATACTATCTATCTTTTTGGGGCGATGGAGCATACAATCACTTCAGTTAATAATTACATATCTCACGATTTTCAAACAATTTGAGTCGTTATAGAGTAGTGATGGGACAACACCTTCACTACTTTTTTGTTAGGAGATGGAAGTATGCAATACAACGAACAGCAATTACAGGCTATTAATTCAAATGCTAATAAGATAGTATGTATAGCCTCAGCAGGATCAGGAAAGACATCTGTATTATTATCACGCATTGACAGACTTGTATCCGAGGGTGTAGCGGCAGATAGCATATTAGTGCTTACGTTCACTAATGCGGCAGCGCAGGAGCTTACTGACCGCTACAAGAAAAATAACCCTGGATGTATAACTACGCCAAGGTTTAACACTTTTCACGCTTTCTGCTATGCTCTAATTGCAAATGACACAAATGTAAGATATGAATTAGGGTATACAGGAATACCGTCTATCGCTTCAGAAGATGATATACGTCGGATATGGACTTTAGTCAAGACGATTTATAACATAAAATTACCTGACAGTAAACTCAGAGGGGATAAGACTGCTCTCAGAAGTAATGACGAATTTCAGTACGATACGTTTTGGAAAGCATATCTGAAACAGCTATGTGCCGAAAGCTTGATCACATTTGATGTTTTATGCGATAAGGTATCAAAGTTATTCGTTAATCATCAGGCTTGTATAATGAGATATATTGAGCAATACAAGTATGTGAATGTCGATGAGATGCAAGACACAAGTCAGCTTCAAATGGACTTTGTAAATTCATTCACAAACTCCAATATATATGTATGCGGTGATCCACAGCAGATGCTGTATCGCTTCCGAGGTTGTACGAACGAAATAATCAAACAGTTAGCTGAAGATGAGAATTGGGAGTTAATTATGCTTCCATACAACTATCGATCTACAAAGCAGATAGTTGATTTCTCAAACACAATATTTGCAGAAAAATGGAAAGATGTACCTTACTACATAGCAGGTAGAACTGATAAAGACGGAGATCCTATACACATCCATAAAGCTATGCCATTAGAGCCGTCTAAGTTTATAGATGTCGTTGCTGATATGCAAGCCGATATGCGAGATGGTAAATCCGTAGCGATATTATGTAGAACTAATTCTGAGGTATCTGAGATACAGGCTAAATGTCATGCTCTGAATATTCCCACCCGTGGCAAAGCCGATAACTCAGAAGTTATAGGTATATTACGAAGCTCCATAGACAGCGAATACTGTGTTAAGTGGCTTGCAAGCTTACTTCCTAATGAAGAGTATGCTCGTTATCTCAGAATGGTTACGTTAGATGACAGCATCAATGATGAGCCTAAATTCATACAGACATTCGGATATAAATACAGTCGGTTACTCGTTAAGATATATCACTGTAGAACTCTGCTGTTTGAAAACAAACTCCCCGAGGAACTGATAACCGATGTAGCCAAGTATCTGCACATCCGATATATCCGTAAGGGAGATATAGAAAATCTATCAGACGGCATAAATACACTCATATCAAGTATAGAGCAGGCAGTATCCGATGGTATCTATATCGGTACAATACACTCGGTCAAGGGCTTAGAGTATGATGTAGTCCATGTTATAGACGTAGATAGCAGATCATTCGATACTACGAAAAATGAAGATGAAATGGCTTGCTTCTATGTTGCTTGCACAAGAGCCAAGGAGCGTTTACATTTATGGTTCGGTAGTGAAGCTGACTTTTGACGTTTCATACAATATCTCTACTAAATGTTTGTGCATAATGCCAATTGACAATATAATGACGGTAGTATATAATAGGTTATAGAAAACAACATACTACCGTCACACGATGAGGGCAGTATGTAGAACGGAGGCGGTCTTATGAAAATCCCAAAAGAAGCATTGGAAGCATACCCAAATACTATATGGCGGCAAATGACCAACACAAAATATATTGTCAATAACGAAGGTGTTGTGATCGTGCCATTAAAAACCAGGAGACCATATAAGGTGTCAAACCTCACACATCATGTAGATTACAATGACCCTATTTATAACGTATGGGAGAATGGAATAGCATACCATTACACCAAAAAACGAATATTATTGAGGGTCTATGGTACGACGGAATTAGATTTATCTGCTGTGAATATTCGTCCATATGAATTATTTGTAGACATCAAAAATACAGACGGTGTGCTTATGGTGTCCAACTATAGGCGAATAATAACGCTTGCGCATGACAAGGTAGAATTGGTGTCCGCTACCTATGTAAAGGGTGGTGTGGAATATTATGACTTGTACAAAAATAATGAAATACAAACACGCAGTATAGATGACATTATAGCTGAGGCTTTTGCGGATAACCCGAAAGCTTTATATTGGGGGGATGCAACGAAAGCCTATCGTGAATCCTATATTGCAAAAAAAGGTCGAGCGATACGATGCCGTGAGACTGGGGAAGTGTTTGTATCCATATCAAGTGCTGCACGGCGATATGGTGTGAGCGCTAATGCGATCTATGAGCACACAGACAGAAACAAACCGTTCAAAAACAAAGGTGCATTCAGGTATACCTTTGAGTCGATTTTAGGCACCCCATGGGACCCATCATACATAAATAGCTTAGGCATCAAACTCAAGGTGTTACGAAAGGGCGAGAATAAAACACAAATCGATATTGCTGAAGCAATAGGAATAAATCCAGATGCGATAGGAAAATACGAACGTGGAGAATCAAAGCCAAACATGAATACTCTTGAAGCTATAGCTGATTACTTTAATGTCTCCATAGATTATTTATTAGGCATTGCAGATGCCGCCAAATAAAACACTGAGGAATATAATGCCTATGAGTATAGTGAAGATGATGAATATAATAAAACAGTCAAGGAGGATAAACATATGAATATCAAAAGAGGAGAAATCTATTATGTAAACAAAATGCCTGTTGTAGGTGCAGAGCATGAAGCAGGCAGACCTGCGGTTGTAGTGTCTACAGATAGACATAATGCCAAAAGCGGAACCATCGAGGTAGTGTATTTGACAACGAGATCAAAGGGTATGATGCCTGAGCATATATTCTGTAGTGCGACAGGTACAGACTCCACAATCCTCTGTGAGCAGATAACCACAGTATCAGTGGATAGATTGAGTGATTACATCACCACACTCACCGAAGAAGAAATGCTCGATGTAGAAGCAGGTTTACTTCACTCTCTCGGAATGGAGAGCTATATACCTAATGAGCATGAGGAGGATGAGCCTGATGATGAACCGTCCGAAGCCCCTGTATTCAGTGCTGATGTGCATCGAATAATTATGGAAAGAGACTTCTATAAGCAGATGTACGAAAGCTTACTTGAAAAAGTAATAAAGTGATAGGAGTGATATATATGAGGATATCTGTAGTGACAATAACAGGTATGCATAAGATACATACCACAAAGACATATACCATGCAGGATATAAATTATCTGTTTGGTAAGAACGGAGCAGGTAAATCCACGGTAATGCAGGCTATACAGCTTGCATTACTTGGGTACATCCCTGGTACAGACAAGAACAAGTCAGCTATATTCAGACACGCATCGGCAGATACCATGTCGGTATATGTGCTTTTTGATAACAATATGTCTGTATATCGCAAGTATGAAAAGACAAGCAAGGATATAAAGGTCTCAGTACAGACAATGCCTGATGGTGTAGACATGGCTTCTATTATAGCAGAGCTTGAACTTCCGATTTTCAACTTCAATGAGTTCGCTGCAATGACGGCGAACAAGCTGAAAGATTGGTTCATCGGTTTTTTGCCCGATGCGGACAGTGATATAAACATAGAGGATGAGCTTCGTGCATCTGCACCATTTGTGGATACTGTTGATGATACTCTGATACCTCAGATCCATTATGAGTATGATGAATTTAGCGGCTCTGTGCTTGACAAAATGCGTAAGCTTAATGAGCTGTGCAAAGCTAATATAAGTAAGTATAAGGCTGAGGCTACAAGACTTACAGATACTATGCAGAGCTTAGTGCATTATGATAACTGCCCTATGGTGAGTACTGCTACAATCAATCAGCAGATAATCGAAGCCGATGTTAAGCTTCAGGATGTAAGGGCTGATTTGGCAAAGTACAATATGGTTTCCCGTATCCGTGAACAGCTCGAAAGCCTTAGAGATAGGACAGGGTGTACGAACGAAGTCATGTTCAAGAACGCAATCGAGGAGGCTGAAGCAAAGGCTTCTGAGTATAAGAGCAAGATAACCGAGGTGGTAGCGGAAGCTACCGAATTACATAAGCGTATGGCTCAGTATGAGACTGCAATAGCACAGTATGAGACCATAATACATGGACATGGCAAATGCCCGTATACAAAAACAGAGTGTAATTCCATATCTGAGATAATGAATGATACAATGGCAAAGCATAAGGAAGCCACAGATGAATTACACGCCCTCAGCAATCGATATACTATGTGCAACTCATCTCGATCGCAGCTTGAAAAGGAGTATGCGGATACTTATGAATTTGCGCAGAAGCTGAAAGCCGAATTGGATACATTCCTAATGCTCTCAGCAACTGATACCTCCGCTTCCTATGATATAGATGAATTACTGAGCAAGGAGCAGGCGTTAATTGCTGAAATAAGCAAGCTCCGAGAAGATATTACTCATATTGAGGCTAACAATAAATATGATGAACTGAAGTCAACGATTACAAATGATCTGATGAAAGCTAATCAGCTTCTTGATATATATAAGCTATGGGATAAACTCACAGGCGTAAACGGACTTCAGTCCACCATAATGATGAAGCCTTTTCTCAAATTCAGTGAGAGTATAACTAAGTATCTCACAAAGTTTTTCGCTGATGCATCTATACAGGCTCATTTTCATGTGGGTGAAAAGGCAAATAGCTTCAGCTTCGGGATAATGCGCAACGGGGCATACATAGAGTTTGATATGCTGTCAAGCGGCGAAAAGTGTCTGTATACTCTCGCTATGCTTATAGCAATAACAGAGAACTCGGCATCCGATTTAAAACTCATATTGATTGATGACCTATTAGATCATCTTGACGATACAAATATACAGACTTGCTTTGCAACCTTAAATAACATAAAGGATATACAGGTCATCTTGGCAGGCGTACAGCCTTGCAGCATAGATGATATGGTTATTCATGTTACATGAAAGGATGTATAGGTCTTATGGTACAAAAACGATTACCCGATAATATGATACACGCAGGAGAATTGTATCCTGTGACGGTGCTTGCTACAACAGCTAAAGGCATCATCGTACACTTGGATAATACTGAGTATACCGCATTCATACATATATCTAAAATAGCTAAAGGCTTCGTAAACGATGTGAACGATTATGTATCCCAAGGGGATAAGTTTGATGCGTTAGGAACCAATAGGGGTGATAAGCCTGAATTGATCTTGTCGCATTTAGACTTGAAGCCTAAAACGGGATCAGCTCCCGTATCTGAGAAATATACACCATCACAGCATATCCCGAAATCCTTAGATGATATGATAGCAGATGCTAACAAGTCTTATAAGGATAAGTTCGGCTCAAAAGAGGCTAAACAGCGTTCTCGCAGGAGATGCTATAAAAATCATAATGATTTTGAATAAGTATCTCACGATTTTCAAACATTTTGAGTCGTTATATATAATGAAAGCAGTAGACATTATCTTTCACACCTTTTCTTTTCCCATCAGCGGTGGACATCCTCTGCCGCTGATGAATATGGTAGTCAGGAGCTAATGACTTGTGACTATCACCTAACGGTGGCATCTCCGTCTGATATCAGCAGTGAAAAAACGATGTCCGAAGTGGTCTCACGCAAGCAGACTGGGCTTTCCTTGTGTAACCCCGACCCTGATATAAAAGCGAAACACAGGATCTGTAGAGTGTGCTATAGTAAACCTCTACACGATAGGCAGATCAAGGTAAACTCCTTGTGAAGCCCTCCAAATTCTTCCATTTTGATATATGGGATGTAAGTGCGTGGCATCCCATATACACCCAATGAGTGCAATGATCTCAAAGGGTGTACCAAAGCAATGATGCGGATGCTGTACACTCGGTCAACTCTGGGTTTTGTCCACTTTCATACAGAGATGTGTACAGCTCCCGTACATTGCAGAAACTATTGATTAGGGTATAGCCAAGAGGCAAGGCAAGGGATTTTGACTCCCTCATCGTAGGTTCGATCCCTACTACCCTAACCAGGGGGTTAATCCCCTCATCAATGTATACCATAGATACAAACAACTATGGCTCACACTGAGATGAAGGTTGAACCAATAATGGCGTGGTCGCTTCTTTAGAGATGACATGGCTCAGAAGTCCTTTGCTTCAGCATAAAAGACCTTAACTAAATGAGAATTGTATATTGGCGCATTGGGGTTGTGATGATAATAAATGAGGGAAAACATCACACAGTTTGTATCAAATAATATGCTCCTGTGGTGGAATTGGCATACGCAAGGGACTTAAAATCCCTCGGGTGAAACCCATATCGGTTCGAGTCCGATTAGGAGCATTCAAAGTGATTATGACGTTATACAATCGCAAGGAAGCTTTGTATGTGATTGAAGCTTAGAGTGAAGGTGGTTTGACTCCACCCCGAGCGTAACAGATGGTCACAAATAACTCATATGTCTAACATATTGGTTCAAGTCCAATTGTAGGCACCAGCCCTAAGATGTAAAGGGCAGTCGCTACAGGTGAAATGATATATCCTGTAGGCATCATGGTTACATGGTGTAATGATAATTATACGACGGCGAGATCACCTGCGTGAGCCTACACATGAACAAGTTACAGCTTGGGTGTTATAGTTGATAATGTGGATCACTGTAATGATTTCACAACAATCGCATAACTGCGTTGATGCCACCCCCGAGGTGTGGATGTGGAAAGAGCCTTTGACTTATAGATAAGGTGTTCTGTTGGCGATGTAGACCAATCAATGATGTCTAAGCAATCGAGTAGGAGCAATAGGCATCAACGCAGGGACTGCCTTTGTATAATATGCCTCTGTGTTGGAATTGGCAGACAAGGTAGACTCAAAATCTACTATCAGAAATGATGTGCAGGTTCGACCCCTGTCAGAGGCACCACCAACAAAGTTTGCCATTGTTGGACTTCCTTAACATTGCAGGCATCTGATGACACCCTCGGATGCCTGCCCCCTTCTATGACAACTACATTTCCATTTGGACCATCTCCTTATTAGAAAACAGCCTGCGCTCACACCGTAGGCTGTTTTTCTTGCAAAAAGAATAGGCACCCTATAATAGGATGCCCTTGATATTAGATATTGTTGTCCGCATCGATCTGATTGTCTATAGCTCGTTTGAAGAATTGATTGATGCTTTCGCCTTGCTTCTCGGCATGAGCTACAATGTTAGCCTTTTCTCCCTTTGGCACTCTAAATTCCATACGGTCATACGCTTTCTTATTGTAGTTATACCTGGACTTCTTGATGCTTTGCTTCCTGTGTATCTCACTACAGTGATCACAGTACTTCTGTGCAGGCGATGTACGCAGAAACTCAGTATTGCAATCGGGGCAGACAACAGGAGTACCTACTCCCTTCTCGGTCACATACCCATATCGGATTTTGCGGCAATTTTCGCAGTAAAGTGTGACATCATTACCCATGAATTTTTCGCCACAACCCTTACAATCCTTCTCATATAGACTCATTATATCACTCCTTCCGAGGAATAGTACCTCTATAATATTATAACACAATCATATACTGCCGTCAATATACAATATACACAAAAGCATTAGTTGTACTTTATTAATTTTTCTGTATTGACAATATACTACCGCCATGATATAATAGTATCGAAAGGAGATGTTATACATGGAGTATGTTTGTAAAGATTGCAAATCTTGTTTCTCTACAAAGCAAGCAAAGCAACCATATTGTTGTCCGATGTGTGCATCCTTAAATATTGCACCTAAGTCCAAAGCAAGAAGCACAGCTATGAGGTTGATTGATGAATGTAACGAATTGACCAAACAGATAGATGCACTTATGAGTCAGTATACCAAACTATATTGTGAACGAGAGACCAAGCTTGTTACATTGAGGGTGTACAAAGGTCGAGGCATTGTATCGGATACGGAAATGCCACATATAAAAAGACTGAATTTACAGGCACATCTTAGCGAGTACAGAAAAACTCATAAAAACTAAAGGGGGAAGTCATTATGGCTAATATGACAAATAAACGACCTATAGGAAGAAATAATACCGAGAATGTTAATGACAAGCTCAATCATTATACATTCTTGAATGAACAATTAAAGGAGCGAGTGTACTTCTCACCCAAGAAAGAACTGACAGACTATGAAAAGAAACTGACAGTCAATGAGGTAAGATGTATAGACTTCGCATTCAAAATGTACACCCTGAGTACTATCGCTGTAGACATCATCATGTATCTCCATACACATGGGGGTGTTATAAATGGAGGCTACTCGGATCTGACCGTAGCATTAGGTCGCACAACAGGTCATAATGGTCAGGTTCCGAATATCAGGCATATGTGTTTGAAGTTAGCTGCTACCGACATATTGTACATTGATCATGCCGAGAGCAAACAGAAAGTGAATGCTATCAGACTAAACCCACATTGGACTACGTTGATATGACATGAAGCACCGTTGTATATGCAGTACAACGGTGTATTTTGTTAATACAAAAATATTTCTCAAAACCTATTGACAAATTGCCTATATCAGTGTATACTGATATTAAGGAAGAACAACAACCGCAAACTTTACGGAGGTGTTAATATGACTACATTCGAGTTCTTTAAGCAGAAATACGATGACAAGCATGATTACCTTGTGAAGTGTATCAACCCCGAAGTTCCTGTTGACAGCTTTAAGTTCGTACAGATAGCATGGCGCAACGTATGGGGCGGCACTACACAGGTAGATCCCTACTTCAATATAATTGGGGTCGATGATACATCGAAGATGTTTGAGCTTGGATACTTGAAGAAATGGGACGATAATTCTTGGTATGCAAGGCAAGCTGGAACAAGCAGACACATAGCGCTTACAGCAAAAGGGCTGAAAGCATTCTATAAGCAGATGTTTTAAGTTGGAGGTGTTAAGTATGATGTACGGAACAGAGTTAATTCAGAAGCTGGAAGCTGAGATCACGACATTACAGGCAACGCTTGACAGAAGGGCAGAGCGTATAGCCAATTGGGAGACCGATGAAGATGATTGCTTCATATCTGAAAGATGTGAGAGCAGAACTATCGCAACCAATCGCAACAAGATTTCTCTCATCAAGGATGGCGGCTGTGCATGGTTTACTGAGTATGCTACTCTTGATGGTAAGCTTGTAAATGCACATTGGTGCGATACTAAGTTCGGATATTCTCTCAGAGCTGAGATGCCTGACGGATCAGTTGTATGGACTACCGCAAGTACAGCTAAAGGACTTGCAAAGCGTGGTCTGAAGAAGGTTGAATGTAAGCGCCCTGCTTGGTTCAAGTTTAGCTCACCCTACAGTGGTATGATGGGTGTATATAGCGGTG
>Ga0326514_10002264_pt1 | contig 12299 bp, 16 predicted proteins | sample 3_2548_0518_D_FD_203653 | JGI IMG/M metagenome (GOLD analysis project Ga0326514, IMG submission 203653) | Bovine rumen microbial communities from UC Davis, California, United States - 3_2548_0518 | ecosystem: Host-associated > Mammals > Digestive system > Stomach > Rumen | place: USA... | reverse complement strand
ATGCGCGTGACTGAGGAATGGGTAGCGGATCGCACGGCATACCGTAACAAGTTTATGCCAGATAAGACAATGAGCGATTACATCCGGCAAGTTGTCGCGCTGGGCGAGTCGATCCTAGACGGTACCATCAAAGAGGAGGAAGAGGAATGTTAGGCTATACTTTTCTTAAATGCCCATTTTGCGGCAATGATCCCCGTAAGACCTATACCGGCGAGGGCATTAAGGTAATGGAGCAGGGAGGCCTTGTTTGGTGCGAGTGCACGCGCTGCGGAGCTGCGGGGCCTAAAGTTAAGGTTGCTGATGGCGTATCAGCGGATCATAAGATCATATTGGCAAGCGGTAAATGGAATTGCAGGCAATGGGAAAGCAAGCAGCTTGCAGCCGATCTTAGAGCGGTAGAAAGCAAGCGGCACGAGTTCACGCGTGACATTACGGTAGGCAATCATAAGCAAAATAACAGAGCGAGGAGGTTAAACAATGGCTAGAAAAAAGATAAGCGGCGAGGGAGCCGTTAACGTTAATCCCTTTAAGCTGGACGCGCTGGAGGTTGAGCGCTTGCGCGTTAAGCTTGCAAAGCAGGCAAACCAACGCTTAGTAAGACTAGAGCGCCGGAAAGCTCCCAGCGGGGAGCGGCTTAGCGATATTGGCATAGCGCAATATGCCTATGAGCAGATCAGGGCCATAAAGCACGTTGACGCTACAAAGAGCGGTAAGCTCCGCTTTCGTGAGGGCAAGGTAAGCGACATATCAAGCGCAAGGCAAGAGCTTTTTGTTTTACAGTCGTTCCTAGGGCAAGAAACAAGCAAGGCCGGCACGGCTGCGCGCTACGTGTCCAAAACTGAAGAGCATTTTAGGCAATACTTTAATATCAAGATGGCCAAAGGTGAGTATACGCCGAAAGCCGGCAATGATCGCCTATGGGGCATAGCATCGTATAAGAGCTTTTATAATTTCCTCAATTCCTCCGCCTTTGCTGCCTTAACGGCTGCGGGCCTAGACTCTAACCAAGTTATAGACCTTTACAATAAGGCCCATGAGGAGGACGGGCAAAGCTTTACGGCTATGAATAAGGCCATTGATGACTATATTACGGCCATGGAGAATAACGACGGAGCGCTAACGATAAGCGGATTGCAGGACGCGCTAGGGGTTTCGCTCGTTAAGTAAGGAGCTTGTAACATGCAGCAGATAGGAGTTAAAAGGAAAGACGGCACGGAGGAGCTTATAAGCGTTTATGATCCTGCGGAGCTCGATCTGGATGCCCTAAGCGATCAATTTATAATCTCGCCCAGAGGCCGGGGCCATGACAAGCTGGCATACTTAACGGACTTTGCTACCTTTGACATAGAAACAACGACAATTCCCGGTAAAAAGGTTAAAGGGGAATGGGTAGAGACGCCATGGGCTTTTATGTATCAGTGGCAGTTCTGCATAGGCGGCAATGTGGTTTTTGGTAAGCGCTGGGAGGAGTTTTGGCAGCTCCTGCGATCCCTTAAGGAGCGCTTTAACCTTAAGGAGAAAAAGAGGCTAGTTATCTTTGTGCATAACCTAGGCTTTGAGTTTGCCTTTATGTATCCATTCCTTACGCGCGAGTTTGGAGAAATGGAAGTATTTGCCACAAAGCCGCATCAGCCCGTTAAGGTAACGCTCCCGGAGCTTGGGATAGAGTTTAGGTGCAGCTGGAAACTTACAAACATGAATTTATACATGTTAACTAAAACTGAGCTGCATTGTCCATACCTGAAAGCCTTTGACGATCTCGACTATAAGAAGATCAGGACGCCCAAAACGCCTCTAACAGCTGCGGAGGCGGCCTATTGCGTTATAGACGTATTGGGGCTTTACTATGCGCTTAAGTCAAAAATGCAGAGCGATAAGGACACGATAGCGAGCTTGCCTTTAACCTCTACCGGCTACCCTAGGCGCCTATGCCGGAGGAATTGCAGGAAAGACAAAGATTATAGGGAAAAGGTGTTTAAGAAGTGCATGCTAACGCTTCCCGTCTATCTCCTCTTATTGGAGGCCAAGCGCGGAGGCAATACACATGCAAACAGATACTTTGCCAACAATATCTATTTAGACGTTGAAAGCTGGGACGAGGTGAGCGAATATCCCGCGGCGATGCTGCTTTTTGATTATCCCATGGGGCAGTTTAGCCCATACGGAGAGGTTAAGAGCATCGCGGAGCTAGACAAGCTTTGCGCCTCTTACGCGTGCCTTTTTAGGATCAGCTTTAACAATCTAAAGATTAAGCCCGGCGTGCCCATGCCTTACATACCGATCGACAAGCTTGTTAGATGCCCAAACAAGAAAAAGTTTGTTAAGGGAGATAACGGGCGCGTGCTTGAGGTTGAGGGCCTTTGCAGCATAACCATAAATGAGATTGATTGGGAGATCATTAAGCGCCAATACGATTGGGACCCGGGCGTTATTATAGAGGAGCTGCGGATTGCAAACAAGGCTCCGCTCCCGGAGCCGATCCGCAAAACAATACTTAAATTTTTCGCGACAAAGTGCGAGCTTAAAATGGCGATCAAGGACGCCGAAAAGCGCCTAAAGGCTAGCCCGGATAATAAGGCGATCATAGACGAGCTTAACCTCCTTAACTACCGTTACGGCAAGGTAAAAAATATGCTCAATGGTATCTTTGGCATGATCTATACCGATCCTTGCCGATTGGAAACAAAGATAGACTCAAGCGGAAAATGGAGCGAGGCGCTCCCAGCGGGGAAAACGCTTGCGGATTTACTCGACAAGTTCAATAAATCCCGCAACAGCTTTTTGTGTTATGCTTGGGGCGTTTGGGTAACGAGTTACGGGCGTAAGATGCTGGACGATCTGCAAAGCTGCACGTATGACGATAACGGCCTTTGTTGGTGCCTATACTCAGACACGGACAGCGCCAAAAGTCAATATTGGAATAAGGAAAAGCTAGAGGCGCTTATAGCGCGCATGAAAGCCCTTAGCGATGAGCGCGGCGCTTATTGGATCGCCCCGGACGGGCACAAGGAATACATGGGCTATCCTGAGCATGACTCAACGGCAAAGCGATTTAAGACGCTGGGCGCGAAAAAATACGCCTATGAGGACGAAAACGGAGACTTGCACGTTACAATATCCGGCGTTGCAAACGTGCATAAGCCGGGAGACAAGCTAGGCATGGGAGCGCGTGAGCTTATGGAGCACGGAGGACTAGACGCGTTAGAGATCGGCTTTGTGTTTGAGGAGGCCGGCGGCGCCTGCGTCTGGTATGGACACGCGGAGCCCCACGTTATTAAGGTGAGGGGCTGCGAGATCGAGACGGCAAGCTATGCAGCCATAACGGATGGATCGTATACCGTCGGCATGACGGAGGAATACAAAAAGCTTTTAGGCTGTTTATAAGGAGGCTGGCATGGAAAAGAAATATTATAATAATCTTAATATCGACTTTAACAATAAATACTACTTTGTACCAAAAGGTCGCGGAGCCGTAAGAAAGGAGAATAAAATGGGAATAAGTCTGCAAGAGTTTTTCGATAAGCTAGAGAAAGCCGATTTATACGGCGAGTTTTTAGTTAAGCTTGCGTATAAGTACGACTTTGAAAAAGAGTATCATATAAGCATAGAGTGCTTAAGCGTTGGATCGCATTGTACTTGTTGGTTTAATGATTGGAACGAGGGACAGAGTGACGTACGCGTCCTTGGCTTTGTAGAAACTAGCAGCGAAAATATAGAAAAATGTCTTTACATTTTTTAATGAGTATGCTATATTGATTTTAGGCAAGAGGTGCCTATCGCAGATTGAAAGGAGAATATAAACCATGAAAAACAAAGAAGTAAGATTTGCAGATTGTAACGCGCTTATGTTTTACAATCACTTAAGCGTCGAGACGCTGGCGGAGATTGACGCCCCATTTTTTAACCGGGGCTATATCATCGAGGATGGCATGATCGTAGGATGGGAGGAGGAATAAATGGAAAATTTCGAGTCTATTCTAAATGATGAGGCAAAGCTTGCGGCGGCCGTAAATGCGCTGGACTTTAAGCTTGAGGTTAAGGGCACGGCCATACATTTTGTTGGATCAATTAACGCAGCAGGACTTACGGCCATAACCGGCGATATTCTGGGAGCGTTTGTAAGCGCCATAAAGCGCGGCACGGGCTGCGATGATCTGGAGGCTAAGGCACAGATCGGGAGCGCGTTAATGATGTACGTTGAGGACGAGCTAGGCCTCGATCCCAGCAAAATGTTTACATGATAGGGCGCTTGCGCTACTATTACAATCTATATGCTGTCCTATCGGCTTACGGGGAGAAAGAGGTAACAAAGATGCCTAGAAAACAGAGCAGCAACAGCAACAACGAAAACAAGAACAAAAAGCCGGAGTTCGAGGAGCTGAAAAGCTTTGAAGTGATCCGCGCAAGGGAGCTTACCTATAACGGTAAGACAAGCGTGCTTGCCGATCTTAAGCTTAACGGGGTTTGCGTCTATGGCGCCAGAGCCGTTACTTACAAGGATAAGAGCACGGGCGAGGATAAGGATTTTATCGGCTGGCCTGAGCGCGAGGGTAAGGATAAGGACGGCAACAAGGCTTATTATAAGGTAGCCTACATGGCGCTTTCCGCTGAGGATCAGCAGACCGTATGTAATGCGATCTATGACAAGCTCGACAATAACTAAATAATGGGTAAAGAAAAGCTCCTAGGTGTGCAGCCTAGGAGTTTTTCTTTTTCGCAGAAAGGAGTTTCCATGAAAAATCAACCATGATTTTTAGGAGGGCTCTATATTAACGCTAGCCGTGCGCTAATATCTTTTATAAAGGACGCCGGGAAAAGGCCCGGCGAGCCATGCGCCACGCTTCCGGCGTGTGCCTATGCGCTCCCGGCTATCCTTGCTATAAATTATATTATTTTATGCCGAAAAAGTCAAGCATGATGCTTTTAAGCTCGTAGCTCTCAAAGGTTACAAGGCCCTTTGCATAGCTTGCCCTAAAGCCCAGGCCGTGCCGCTGCTTGGCTAGCATCTTGTCGGCGTCGTTCTTGTTATCGTATCTATAAGAGAAAGAGCCGTCTTTGTAAGTGCAATAAAGCTCCTTGCTCCCTTTTTTCTGCCAAAGGTGCGCCGGCCCTACGGCATACGCCGGGCGCATGCCCTGCGCGTCTAGTCTTCTTATGCTCGTAAAATCATTGTAAGCAAACTTGTTTTCAAAAGCCATGTCGTAAAACTCTGAGCCCTCCGTAAGCCTTGCGAGGGCGCTTTTTTTCTTGGCCTTGGTAAAGTCTGCATCGCTTACAAAGTGCAGCGCTAGGCCTCTGTTATAGTCGTAATAATCACGCTTGCCGCTCTTAATACATTTTTCCGCCGGCGTGATAAGCCCTAACGCCTCAAAGATGGGGTTATTGATGTCGTTTGCATTGGCAAGGAGCCATACCTCCAAGGGCTCCAAGCCCTCAAGCTCCCTATTTCGGTTAAGCGTCTCGAACGCGTTAAAAAATGCCGCGCCCTCCTCCTTTAATAGTCTTACGTGCCGCTCTGGTATAAACTCGTCGTATATGATCTTATGCAGCTCCCTAACGTTAAGGCCAAGGCCGCGCACGGTTCCCATGATGGAAAGCGCAGTTAGATAACCGATGGGCGCGCCCTCTGGCTTAAGCTCTCCGCTCTCGTCTGGGATGCCTTTGTAAAAGCCGGTAATGCGCTTGCCTATGGCGCTTGGTATCACCTTATAGCCCTCGTTTGCGTTAATCTGCGCGAAAGGGTTAAGGAGCGCCGCTAGTTCGCGCTCCTCGTTCGTCCGTCTCATAAATACAAACTTTCCCTTAGTGTCCAGCTCCTCATAAGCGCCCTTAAGCGCTCCGTAAGTCTTGCCGCATCCGCGGCCGCCTACTACCACGTGAAAAAATATACCCGGCGTTCTGTAGTCGTAAATGTAAACGTATCCCATAAGCTACCCCGCGCAAACCATGACGTAACAAGGATTGGAAAAGCCGTCTGAAAATTCCTTTGTTACTACCTGATCGTTAGCGTAAGCTTGGAAAGTTCCGTCGTTTAAGTAGAGGTTCCAAGCGTTCTCCTGCCGATCAATAACGGCGCTCAGATCGCCAAGCCCAGCGGCCCAAGCGCTGCTTAGTATGTCACACTCGCCGGAGATTTCGAGGAGCCCTCCGGGGAGGGAGCGAACGCTCGCGAAATAATAGCGGTTAAAAGCTGCGATATACATGTAGTTGCAGCTTGCATAGCTTGCGGCGTCTCCCGTTACGATGATAACGGGCCTTACAACGTCGCAATCTCCCTTAAGCTCGCACGTCTTGCTTGCAATGCTGGTTAAGCTCTTGCTTGCCACTCGTCTGTCGCTCGTATTGGTGTAAAATTCAATTGTTAAGCTCATAGTATAACGCCTCCCTCCAAGATGCTTTTAAGCTCGCTAAGTTCTCCATCCGTAAACGGCAAGCCGTTTAGCGTGATCTCCCTCACGCTGGTAAAGCCGGTGCAGCTTGAAAGCTGCATTGTTACGTTAGACGGGTAGCCCTTAAACTGCTCGTAATCCTCCGGCACGCTCTGGCGCGGTCTGTGAATTATTAAGTAAGGTTTTTGTATGCCCATAAATCCGGGAGCGCCCGTAAGGCCGCCGGAGTGCTGAGCCCTAATCTTTGCATTTTGCGCGTTCGCCGCAATGGAGCTTATAAGGCCGCCGCTTGCCCCGTTTAACATGCCTCCATGCCCTCCAAGAGCGGCAGAACCAAAAGCAGACGCGGCAGCTCCTGCGACGCCCAGCACGGCGGCATTAAGGCGGCTAAAGTCTGCGGCGCTTATAGGTATCTGCGCTGCGCAGTTTCCGGCATACTGCCCTAGCACTTTGTCGCCGTCAATGTAAACAAAGCACACAAACGCACCCGTAATAATGTCAACGCGGTATTTTACTTTGATCGTCTTACCCATGACCTCATCCGGATCTAGATCTACTTGGCCGCAAAACGGCAAGCAAAGCACAATCTTTGTATAGGTATAATCTAGGTAATTTCCCCAATACTCGTTAATCGTTACCGAGCCGCAATCTATGTCTTTAAATTGTACCGTTGCCGGAGGCATGCTAACAGTAGTGGCAAGGCCGGCAAGCGTAACGGTTATGGCCGTCGAGCTGTCTACGGTAAACGGGAGCATATGCAAGCTTAATATGTAGCTCAGGGGATCGGTAAACATTTTGCTAAGCGTTTTGGTTGGATCGGTTAAGTCAAAGTTAGACCATAAATAAGCAGCTAAATTGTTTATGTCCGTCGTGCTTGGTACCCAAACGTTAATAAGCGAGGTTATGCCAAGATTGAAACCAGGCACGCTGGGCACGCTTATAACGTCGCTGCTATCGTCATAATTGCCGGTAGGATCGCCGCTAGGCTCAGAGGTTCCGCCGTCTGCGTAAGGATTTGCTCCGCCTCCGCCTCCGCCTCCCTCATTGCCATAAATAAAGGTATATAAAACGGCGCTCAATACGTTACGGTCTGCTCCGCTTAACTGTGAGCCGTCGGCATAAAGGAAAGCACGCCAGCCGGGATCGTTAAAAGTATTTTGATACCATAAAGCATAGTTACTATTATCCTCGTCAATTACAAAAACAAGTCCTACTTTTTGATTTTGATAGCTGCCGCTTCTCTTCATGGCCGTAAATATCTGTACCGTAGTGCCGTACATGTATAGTTTCATTTGATAATCAATATTTCCGGATAATTGGTTTACGCGCTTTATTTCAATGCGCATATTCCTATTGCTACCGTACAAGTACGCCGTTGTATTGTTTGTTGTTATAAGCGTGCCAAGCGCCAATATGTCAAGCGTACCCGCTTGAGCAGCGGCAATGGCTGTATATTCTGCCGTACCGTCATAAGCGGAATGGCTTATCATACTATTGCCATACGGGTTACCTGCGATATATGTCATATCAGCGGAATAAACCAAAACGCATGGGTTAATGGGCGCTAATTTCTGCACTACGCCGTTATACTCAAAGTATAACTCTTTTAATGGGCTAGTTAAAACTTGCCATGCCATGCCCTCACCTCCTTAATATACTTGGATCATAAACTTATTTTCAAATTCCGCGGCGATCCGCTCATAGATGGCGATCTCAAAGCGGAGGCTGACCTCGTCGCGGGCCATGTCCTGCGATTTTGTCGTTCCGATGTTGCCCTGCGTCACGCGGTTAATAAATTCGAGCGTGTCATTGTCGTAGGTATCCGCGTCAATGTCCGTTACGGTTTCGTAGTTGCTGGCGGCCTGCGCCTGCCTTGTATTTTTCGTTGCTCCCGGGCTAACAACGCTCTTTCCCGTCTCTGCCTCGCTGCCTGAGTCATAGGCCACGACGGAGCCGGTGTTTGTGATCGTTGCCGGCGTCTCCTCTATGTCCTCGTTACGGCTGCGCTTGGTGCCCTTGTGATGCGAGTTTTTCTCGCTGCCGAGCTCCTCCTTATAATAGTTATGCAAAGGGTTATAATTTTCCGTAAGCGCAGCGTAAGCCTTTGCCCATTCCGGGGAGCGATAAGTAGACCAAGCCGTTACGTCTGCTTTGAGGCCGGCCGCGTCTTGGATATAAGGAAAGAGCGGGCCGCTCATGTCCGTGATGATCCGCACGACGGTAGCCGCGTCCATCCCAGAGGGCACGGTAAGACCGCTAAAAAGCGTAGGCTCCTCTATTAAGATTTGATTAAGCGTTTTGTTTGCCATCCTCTGCGCCCTCCTTTGTCTCGTTTTGTCCGGCGCCGCTATAGTCATAGCGGGGCTTAATTGACAAGTTGCAGCCCATGGCGTTAAGGAGCTTAAGCTCAGGCGCTAAGCTGGTAATCACGCAATAAGGCTCTGCGCTCGTCTCGTCGTTGTTTTCCGCGATCTCCTGATTAAGCAAGTGCTCCCTCTTTTCGAGCCCCACGGTACGAACGCCTATTCTTGTTAAGTAATCCTTAAGGATCATCAGGCGCGTTTCCATGATCTTATCGCCGATGTAATCGCGCGCAATGTCTCCAAGTAAATTGGAGATCGTAAGCCGGCCGTCTGCATCGAGTAGGCGCTTGTTGACGTATACAACGGGGTCGCCATCCTCTGCCTTAATGAGCGCCTGCTCAAAGGTAGCGGCGTCCTTTTTGTCGTCCGTGCCTATGATCTTACCATACTTTACTTGCTTGACGTTCGTGTCAATGCCCTTATCGAGATCGGCTAAGAGCTTGGCATACTGATCTATCATTAGATCATAGCCGCTCCAATCGTCCTTAATATGGATAACTGCGCCGTTAATGCCTCTAATGCCCTTAATGGGCTCTGCGTTCTCCATGTTTGCAAGCGTTAGCTCGAAAAGGATAGGCGTATACTGCCAATCGGTCTTAGACACGCCGGCGGGCCCGTATACCCAGCCGTAAGCATTAGACCAAGCAACGCCCAGCGATCCATAACCAAAGAGCATGTACCTAAAGGGCGATAAAAGCCAATTCTCCGGCATGGTGATCTCATAGACCGAAAAGAGGAGATCATACAAAAGCTTTTTCCAAAGAAAAGCACGCGGGGCCATCCGGCCCGCAAAGTCAAATATGGGCGGCGTATATGGCGGCTTGCCGCTGGGGGTAAAATATTCCATGTTTTAATCCTCCATTCTCCGCGCTAACTCCTTAAGCTCCTCCGCGATCTCCAAAAGCTTTGAAACAATCGAGGGCGTTGTTAAGGGCGCGGCGTTTTGTTTGTGAAACTGCAAATAAATGTTTTGCGCGTAAGCTGCGCGCCTAGTTACGTTATTCTCGCTCTGATCCGCCGGCTTTTCGTATTCCTTTAGAATAATGCGCGTTGCGTCCGTGATGGTTGAGCAGGCTTTTATACGATCGTATAACCTATAGCCCTTAAGCTCAGACAAGGCCCAAGCTGCTTGACCCTCTAGGGAGCCGATGCTCTGCCCTGATCCGCTTATAAAGTCATACATGTTTTGCTTGCGGCTCCAATGCGTCCATTGACAAAGGCCATAGCCGGCGCTGTCGTGCGCGAATTGCTGGCGGCTGTAGGTTCCGGCGTTTACTGCATCCGTATAGGTGCGATCCGTAAAGCCTAGCTTTTTCTCGTAAGAATTTTGCAAGTTCTCCGGGTTAAAAGCGCTTTCCGCTTGGATATTCCCAAGGAGCGCAGCGGCCCCGATCTCTCCCAGCTCCGGCGCAAAGATGCTCCAAAGGCGCTCTAAGTTACTCATCCTTTAGCCCTCCCTTGTCTCTGATCTGCGCGACGTATATAACAAGCTCGCGCAAGGTGCTTGTGTTTTTGTCCATGGCGTCCTTAAATTCGCGCATGGTTTTGTTAGTAAAATAGGCCATGTAGCAAGCTGCGGCGATGGGAAAACCTAGCGATCCGATAAGGGTAGTTATTGCGTTTAAGTCCATGCTATCTCCTCCATATAAAGAAAGGGGAGCGGTAAAGCTCCCCTTGTGTCCCGGGCAAGCCGGTTATTAAGAATTGGTTACTGCGACGGTATAAACCTTTGTAGCCATGGCGGAGCCGCTGCGGCCGTAATGGTGTTAAGGCTCTGCGCTGCCTCCATCGCCCAAAATATAGACGAGCGCATTCTCGCTGTAGTCTACATAGGATTTATACAGATAATGGAAGAACGTATTAAAATAGCCGCCCCTACTGTTAAACGGGGTAACGCTTACGTACTCGAATTTAGGCATAACGCCGAGCGCCTCCTCATCGTAGAGGATGCCGAGAACGTAAGGAATTGACACGTTAGAGCCGGCCGCGTTCGCCTCGCCGGTAGTCGTGTTGAGGATGGACGGCGTGCAACTGATAGACTCAGGCGAAAGCTGAGACTGCCAATAATTGACGCCCTCAAAGTCTCCGATCTCCAAATACTCAGGATTGAAAAGCGTAGACCATACCTGCGCCTTTGCGTTAATGAACGCGGGTTCATACATAATCATGCGCTGACGATCCTTGGGAGTATGTCTAACGATGGCAGCATAGCCGCTGATCTGCGCATGGTTTGCGGCGCTCATGTCGGTAAGCTTGTTAGAGTCAATCTTAACCGTTGCCGTTACAAATTTCCAAAAGCTCTCCGCGTAGGTAGTAAGGAGTTGCTCACGAGTGTACGCGGTGCCAAAAGTAGTATTGTACATGGCGACAAGATCGCGCACGCCAATACCCATGGCTACCTGTCCGGCAATTCTGTTACAAAGAACGGCCCTAGCCTTTGCCTCCTTTTGGAGCTCGATCATGTTGTAAACGTTAACGCTTACGCCCTCCCAGAAACGGATAAACTCCGCCTCATTAGAGAAAGCTACTGCGAGCTGATCGCGGAAAGTCGTGTAATGATCCTGCAAAGACTCAGCGCCCGGGAAACAAAGCTGCATAGCCTTAGGCTTTTTGATAACGTACGGATCAATGGAGCTGCCGTCTGCGAGCTGGGAGCTGTTAAGCTGCGTGTTATAATCGCCTGTAGCCTCTGCCTCCATCATAAGATAGGTAATCTTACGAGTAATAAAGCCGAAACGCTCCGGCTCTCTTTCCAAGGTGCTAAGCTTTGCCCTATAAGGGCGAATGGAAAAGATCGTCTTACCCAATACGTAGCCAATGGCGTTAAGGGTAGACTCCAGGCCCGTCTGCATGATCGCCTCACCGACTTTGATAAAAGAGCTTGTGTCGGTAGCGGTAAGGCCCGTTGCTCCGATCGCCTGAGAGGCAATGGAGTTAATAAGTTGGTAGGCGTCCTGAACGCCTAATACGTTAGAGCTTGCCATTATTTCTCCTCCTTAATTTTGATACCAAGGGCAGCGGCAATAGTGTTGCCTAATTTCTGCTCTATGGTTAGATCGCTCTTGGGCACATCTACGGCTTTCCCTAGCTCGCCTAAAGCTTTAAGGATGCGCTGCGCGCTTTCCTCTGGCGTAGGATCACCGCTAGGAGCGGGAGCCGGTGCAGGTGCCGGAGTAGGTGCAGGCGCGGGAGCGGGAGCCGGTGCAGGCGTAGGCCCCGGAGCGGGTGACGGTGCCGGCACAGGCTGCGGCGCAGGGGCCGGAGCAGGAGCGGGCACGGGTGCCGGAGCGGGCGACGGATCAGGGCTAGCTAGTTTCTCGATCTCCGCACGCGTATAGCCGGCATTAACAAGTGACAAGATTTGTTCTAAAGTCATAACGGTTATAACCTCCTTTGCCTCCTATTATAAGTTAGCACAGACTAACTGTCAATATGTTTCACGCATGTTTCACGGCCCAGTAGTTAGATGGGACTAACCGATTTAGTTAGCCGAGACTAACCGAACAGGTGTTCGTTTGGCACTTTAGCGCGTTAAAGTGTAGGGGGG
>Ga0326514_10002263_pt1 | contig 12306 bp, 4 predicted proteins | sample 3_2548_0518_D_FD_203653 | JGI IMG/M metagenome (GOLD analysis project Ga0326514, IMG submission 203653) | Bovine rumen microbial communities from UC Davis, California, United States - 3_2548_0518 | ecosystem: Host-associated > Mammals > Digestive system > Stomach > Rumen | place: USA: California... | reverse complement strand
GCCTGTTTGCGGCGTTGCAGGCCCTCGCGCAGCTTGGCCATATTGGGCGATGTGACAAGCAAGTAGTACCAGTAGGTGTATCGCCAGGGCATGAGGGCTGCTGCCGATTGGGATGCCGCCTGGTTCATCTCGAGCAGCGTCCGGCGCAGCCTTTGATAGTCTTCTATAACCCCTTCCTCAACACCATGCCGCCGGCACCAGTCCAGGTCCTTCTCATTGGCAGCCACGGCAGCCTCCTGCAGCCTGATGGGCATTTCGGGCATCACCTCTGTTCCATAAAACTCCTTGATGAAGGCATTGATATGGGGAATGTCGTTGGCCAGCAGCAGATAGCCGATGGCATAGTCCCTCGCAGCCCTGGCCTTGTGGTTGGTCCTGACGGTGAGCAGCAGGTCGTAGTAAGGCCCGCGTGCCTGTATGAACTCCCGTGTGCCCTGAGGCAGGCTCCGCCGCTTGCTCCCGTACTCCGGATCCTCCTCCACAGCCTTGTCGTCGTAGAGGTAGCGGCGCTGCCCGTGCGCCCAGTCCCTGTAGTACAGGGTCTTCTCCAGCATCTTTATATACTTCTCCGCATGGCTGTAGCGTCCGAATACGAGACTCGTGCGTACCAGCATCTGCAGGTTAGTGGGCGATCCGTAGCGCAGCCCCTCATACGTGTTAAAGGCCTTTTCGTCAGCCGAGGCGATGTTGTCCATCTGCCAGTACAGCTCGCATAACGTGGTGTTGATCTCCACGTCGAGAGCCAGCTCGTTCAGCTCCGTGAGGATGCTGTAGGGGGCTATCTGCGGATAGCGGAAGAAGTCGTCGAGGAACCGCCCTGAATGCGAAAGCGCCAGATTCGTGCGGTTCATCAGGATAAAGTTGCTCTGCTGGCAGTAGGGCAGCCTGAGCAGCCCCTCCCAGTCGTGCTGGTTGATGTAGTGATCCATGGTGATCATCGGATACATCTTCTGCTGGTTGCGCTCTGCTGAGTAGACCGCAAAACCCGCAACTCCAGTCAATACGACAAGGGCGGCAGCTGTCTTCCAGAGTGCCTTCATCTTCATTTCCACACTGGCCACCAGCGGAGCCAACAATGGCACAATCAGCGTTACAATCCACGAGGTATGGAAAAAGTTGGTGGCCTGAAGGATGGGTTCATAGAAGGCCTCGTTGGAAATGGCATCCCGCCAGCGGGGGACGATGCCCCAGACAATGCAATAGCCGCTAACAGTTAGCAAGAGCACCACCGGACCTAACAAGTGCCAGCTGCGGATGGGCTGGTCGATGAGCTCTATAATAAAGAGGTATATACTGAGGAGGAATCCTGCCGAGCTGGCCATATAGAATAGCAAAAGCGAAAGCAGAGATGCCCATAGGATTTTCAATTTGGGTGACCTGTCGGCTAAGAGCCTGTAAACGTATGCAAATAGCGAGAACAGGAAGAACGCCACGACGCCCTGATAGTCGTAATAGATGTCAAAGAGCGCATGGCACTGGAAGATGAATGGCGTGGCGCAGAAAGGGAGTAGCACGACGGCCCGCTTGCGCCGGGGCAGGCTGCTCCAGATCATGAGGGCCGAGAGCACGCCGAGCAGGGCTGTTATCACGGCTCCGGCATATTTGAGGATAAAGAACTGCGTGATCCAGTGGGTCAGCAGAAGTCCGGGGCCTCCCACTCCTGCATAGCGGCTGGCGATGATGCTCCAGTCATAGTAGAACGTCATCAAGGTCTCGCGGAAGTAGAACAGATACTCCTGCGTCTGCTGCAGATGAACGGTCAGCAGTATCATCATCAGCACTGCAAGCATCAAGTTCCGCCCGGCGCGATGGCCGGGCAGAGCCTGATGAAGATGAGGGGATGTATGGCAGGCAGGTGTCCCTCCTGCGGTTTTGAATGTCTTAATAGCCATCCGTCTGTTTGATAGCAGGGTTCACGTCGATAGTGCCCTGGCTGATAGGCCAGAAGATATTCTTGCTGGTAAACGTCTCGAAGTTTTCGCGGGCGAACGGTGTCTGCTGCGCGCCCTTTTCGCCGCCCGTACGGCCTGTGACGTGAGCCACCCAGTCGCCGTTGGCATCCTTATAGTTTTCCACGTCACCGTCAAGATGCTCGATACAGAAGTCGTTCTGGAACTTCCATACGATGTAGGGCGTTCCGCCGGAGGCCACCCACTTACCGTTGGAGTCAACCTGCCAGCGCACCATATCCTCGCGGCGCAGGCCCTCGCCGTTCAGTTCGACTCGGCGCTCACGGCGCACCTGTGCACGCATCGTCTCCTGGTCGGTGACTGCGACGTCGGGCATGCCCACTCGGCTCCGTACCATATTCAGGTATTTGGCTCCCTCTGCCAGATCGCCCAGCTCGATGTCGCATTCTGCCAGCGTCAGCAGCACCTCCGCGTAACGCATCACCTTGAAGTGTACGGTCATGTGGCTCAGTCCGTCCGAGGTCACGTTGCTTGCCAGGAAGTACTTACCCAGCTGCAGTCCCGACTTCGAGGCATTGCCTGCATTGTTCCAGTAGTCTGGGTTGTTGTTCCCGTCGATGGTTGCGGGCAGCGAGTTGTAGCATCCTTTCTGGCTGTCCGTATACCCCGTGTACACCTGTCCCGGATAGATCATCGACGCCCTCAGGCGCGGGTCGCGGTTCAGGAACGGATGCTCCGGATCATAGAGATCCGACTCCTCGATGGTCTTTCCGTCGATGCACTCAAACTCATCCATCAGGTCAACCGTCGGCACGATCGACGACCATCCGCCCAGCGCACCGTTGGCCACGAAGGGGTTACCATAGAGGTCACGAGCTGTATTGCTGATGAACGAGAAGTCGAAGATGGTCTCCTTGTCATACTGGTTACCCACTTCAAACATGGCCCTGTAGTCATCTGCCAGCGAGAGCTTGCCACCATTGACGATGGCTTCAGCATAGGTCTTGGCATTGCGGTAGTCGCTGTTCCAGAGATAGTAGCGCATGAGCAGTCCCTGGGCAAATTCCTTGCAGATGCGGCCCTGAGAGACGGCACTTCGATCGGGCAGGGCATCAATGGATGCCTTCAGCTCGCTCTCGATGAAGCTTTGCACTTCTGCCCGGGGGCTGCGCGGCTGCTGGTAGGCCTCTTCCAGGCTCAGCGTCTTGGTAATGAGGGGGAAGTCGCCGTACCAGTTCGAGCGATAGAGATACAGCAGGGCACGGATGGTACGCACCTCTGCCTTGTACTGCTCCTCCAGCCCGGGAGTAGACCATCCCACGTTGCCCTCCATTTCGAGGTACTCGTTGCAGGCACGGATGTCGGAGAACTGATACCAGCTGCCAGCCACGCCATTGTTGGTAGGCGTGATGTTGCCGGTAGTCATCACGCTGTAGCCTTCCCATGAGAAGTAGTCGAAGAGGTTGTCGGACAGCGCATCCATCATCACGCAGTTGTAGCCTGTCCAGTGGCCGTTGTGATAAATATTGTTCAGTCCGTTATAGGTACCGGTGAGTGCGAGGTAGGCATCGCTTTCCGTCTGCCAGAAGGTGGCGGGCGAAAGGGCATCCTGAGGAGCGCGCTCTAAGAAATCGGAGCAGCTGGTAACGGAGAGAACCGCGGCTGCTATGATACCAAATATTGTCTTTTTCATACGAAATTTCTTTTTTGATAATGTTAGAATGTAACGTTAAGACCGAAGGAATTAACTGCTGTTGGCGGGAATCCGTTACCACGTCCTGAAGGCGATTCCGGGTCGAAGCCCTTGATCATGCCAGAGACCGTGAGCAGGTTCTGCCCGGAGTAGAACACGCGGCAGTTGCTGATACCTATCTTCCTTGTCACCTGCTGCGGAATGGTATAGCCTATCTGGAGCTCTTTCAGTCGGCAGTATGAGGCATTCTGCAGCCAGAATGAGTTCTGACCGGTGTTGCCGCTATAGTTCTGACCGGGAACGCCCAGGTTAGGATATTTTGCTCCCTCGCCCTTCAGGATATAGCTGTCTTCCCAAAGCGTGTTCAGCTTCACGTCGCTGGTACCCAGCGCACCCAGGGCATCACCCATATAGCGCTTGCCGCCCAGAGCCCCCTGGAAGAAGGCAACGACGTCGATACCCTTCCAGCTGCCGTTCAGATGGAAGCCGAACGTGAACTTCGGGTCCATCGAGCCGAGATACGTGCGGTCATCGCCGTTGATCTGCCCGTCACCATTCTGGTCGACAAACTTCAGGTCGCCTACGCGGCGCACGCTGCTGCCCTCATAGTCAGCCCATCCGCCTTCGGCATGCGGCTTTTCCTCGCCTGCCTTGAGGAATCCGTCGACTTCATAGCCATAATACTGGTTCATAGGCTTGCCAACCACATTGCGTACCGTCGACTGGTCAACGTCGGCACTGCGGTATTCCACAGGATTACCATTGACGTCATTGCCCAGATTGAGCACATTATTATTATTAAAGCACCCATTGATACCGGCACCCCACGACCAGTCACCATGATGGTCATCGTAGGTGATGCCGAACTCGAAGCCACGGTTGCGCACCTTACCGATATTGTCATAGTAGTTGCTCAGCGCATAGGCAGCTGGCACGTCCACCGTCATCAGGATGCCCGTCGTCGTCTTCTCATACCAGTCGAGAACGGCGTTCAGCTTCCAGATCTTGAAGTCGAGACCGATGCCGACGGTCTTCGTAGCCTCCCACTTCAGGTCCTTGTTGACGGCATTCCGCGTCACCGTACCATTGACGTACTTCCCGTCAAAGATCGTACCATAGCCCAGCGACATCTGCGTAATAGTGGGATAGTAAGAGCCTATCTCCTGGTTTCCGAGCTTACCCCATGAGAGGCGGAGCTTCGCATTCGACACAACATCCCTGATGGCATTCCAGAAGCGCTCGTCGGAGAAACGCCAGCCCGCGGAGAACGATGGGAAGAAGCCCCAGCGATTGTCCTTCGAGAAGCGCGACGACCCATCGTAGCGGGCATTGGCCTCAAAGAGGTAACGGCCCTTGTAGTTGTAGGCGATACGGCCGAACCACGAGATCATCGCCAGCTCGCGCGTGTAGCCCTCTGCCTGGGCTGTCGAGGATGAACCGGCATTGATATCCGTCAGCACGTCGTTGGCCATGTCCGTACGGTACGTCCGGTTATAGCGATACTTGTACAGCTCGGCGTGATAACCGGCGAGCACATCGAAATTATGGCCACCGAACGACTGCACCCACTCGGGAGTGATGTCGAGCACGCTGCGCTCATAGTTCGAGCTGGTGAAGGCCACCTCGGTCACGCCCTGCGACCCAGAGTGATACTTCACCCTCAGGTTGTGGGCTGCATAGTCATTGGTATTACGCGTGTAGGCAACGGCTGCTTTCAGCGAGAGCGACGGTATGAAGTAGTACTTCGCACTACCGATGGCCTGCAGGTTGTTCTTGAGGGTGTTACCATTGGCCCCCGACTCTACCCAGGCAATCGGGTTTCCGTCGGAGATGGAGCCGTATGAGCCATCCTGATACTTATAGGGCACCATCGGGCTGATCACGTTAATCTGGCGGAATATCTGGTAAACAGAGTTTGAAGATCCGAACTCACCACCGCTGGCACCGCCGCTCGTCGAGAGGTTATACGAAGGCAGGGGCTCGTTCACGTCCTGGCGCATGAAGTTGATGCTCCAGCTGGTCTCCAGCTTCTCAAAGGGGTTGATGTCAACGTTGATTCGCGCACTGAACTGATTCTTGTCATAGTTACGTACGATACCGTTCTGATAGAGATACCCTACCGAGGCCAGGTACTTGGCCGATTCGCTGCCTCCCGATAGCGTCACGTTGTGCGAGGTCTGCAGACCTGTCTTGTAGAGCAGCCCCTGCCAGTCGGTGTTCGCATAGTTGTCGGGATCGGTGCCGTTCCTGAACTTGGCTATCTCCTCCTGGGTGAACCGGTCGCCGACGCCAACGCTCTGGTTAGCGATGTTCCATACCTCGGCCATGCGGTCGGAACTCATGAACCGGGGATAGTCCGTAGCCTTTGTCACGCCCACCAGGCCCTGATATGTCACGGCGGCCCTGCCCGTCTTGCCTCGCTTCGTGGTGATCAGGATCACACCGTTGGCGGCCTTTGAGCCGTAGATGGCACTCGAGGCGGCATCCTTCAGCACCGAGATGCTCTCCACGTCGTTAGGGTTCACGTCGTTCATCGTTCCCTCAAAGCCGTCGATGATCACCAGTGGTCCCGACTCGTTAAAGGTACCGATACCACGGATGTTGATGGTACCGACATCAAGTCCGGGCTGACCGGAACTCTGGAGCACCGACACGCCCGGCAGCAGACCAGCCAGACCGGAAGACAAGTTTGTCAGCGGACGGTTGTCCAGCAGCTTGTTGTCCACGTTAGCCACCGACCCCGTCAGGTTCGCTTTCTTCTGCAGGCCGTAGCCCACCACTACCAGCTCCTCCAGGTTAAGGGCGTCTTCCTTCATCACCACATGGATGGAAGACCCACTCACCACCACGCTCTGCGTGAGATAGCCCACATAGGAGATCTCGAGCGTCTTACCCTTGGCAACGTCGAGGACGAAATTGCCATCAAAGTCCGTGACCGTTCCTGTGGTCGTTCCTTTCACAAGGATGGATACGCCGATAAGCGGCGAGCCACTCTGGTCAACGACAGTACCACGGACAGTACTCACTTGCTGAGTTGCCTGGACATTGCTCCCATTTGCCTGGGCAGGCAAAGGCAACGCCAGCAATCCTGTAGCCAATGTCATCATGAAACATAGTTTCACCGATGGAGAAGGTTTTTTAGCATACTTCATTTGTTAATGTTTGAGTTAATTGTTAGAACGAATATTAATTATAGTTTATTCCGCTGCAAAGTTACTGCAGTTGGTTTAAATTAATGTCTACTATTTGTTATTTTACTGGCACAAATCATGATTATTGGCTTTTAGCTGGAATATTCCGCTGCAAAAGTAACGCTTTCATCCCAAATAACCAAATTAATTGCAAAAAAAAAACATTCTTTGGCCGTTTTGACGGCATTACGGCTCGCATGCAACGAGATTACGGCTCGTCACTGACGAGATTACGGCTCGTGGGCAACGAGATTACGGCTCGTCGAGTATGAGCCGTAATCTCGTCTTGACTTGGAATTTTAGCACATAGCGGAGAAATGTTTTCCGAAAAAATTTGGAGGTTTCTCGATTTCTTTTTATCTTTGCCGACAAATGATGAAGAGAATACTGACAGCTATGATGCTCCTGGCAGGAGCCACGGGCACAATGTGGGCACAGACTGCCTACACCATTACTAAGTTCGGGGCAAAGGGCGACGGCACGACAGACTGCACAGCCGCCATTAACCGCACGATAGAGAAGTGCAGCAAGAAAGGTGGCGGAACGGTCATCGTGCCAGCAGGCACATTCCTGACGGGCACCGTCTACATGAAATCAGGAGTGGAGCTGCGGCTGGAGAAAGGGGCCGTTATCCTGGGCGCGGCAGAGCCGGAGCACTACGCCTCGCTGAAGACAGAGAAAGACCTGTCGAGATATGACAGCGGACAGGGGACGGCCAACGCCAACTGCTCGACAGACGAACGATGGACGAAGGCACTCATCCTCGGCGTCGGACTGCAAGACATCGCCATCACCGGCGAGGGCACCATCGACGGGCAGCACGTCTTCGACCCGCTGGGTGAGGAGAACATGCGAGGCCCGCATACAATCATACTGGCAGACTGCAGGAACGTGCGCATGGAGGGCTTCAGCGTCAGGCGGGCGGCCAACTATGCCTTCCTCTGCTACGCCCTCGACAGCGCAGCCTTCAAGGGACTGCACATCGCCGAAGGCTGGGACGGCATCCACATACGGGGAGGACGAAACGTGGAGATCAGAGACTGCCGCCTGGAAACCGGCGACGATGCCATAGCGGGCGGCTACTGGGAGAACATGCTGATCAGGGACTGCGACATCAACTCATCATGCAACGGCGTAAGGATGATCATGCCCTCCGACGGACTGGAAATCAAGGACTGCCGCTTCCACGGCCCGGGTGTCTATCCCCATCGAACGAGCGGCATCGACAAGCGCAAGAACATGCTCTTCGCCATCAGCCTCGAACCTGGCGGATGGGGTGCGGCCCCCGGCGACCTCAAAAGGGTGTATCTCCATGACCTAGAGATGGATTGCCTCTCGGCCCCCGTCTCCATCAGCATCCGCAAGGAATGCCACGCCCACGACCTGAAGCTGGAGAACATCTGCGCGACCCGAATGCTCGGCACTATGTCGCCAACGGTCTGCTGGAACGACACAGGCTTCGACTCCATCACCATCCGTGAGGTCAGTATCTCCAGATAATTGACAACTGAAGAAATGAAACGCTCCTTACCGCTTCTCCTGTCGCTGTCCCTATTCTTACCCCCAGCCCTGCCCTCGTCCCTCCCCCCGTCCCTGGGTTCTTCGTCCCTGCCCTCGCCCAGTGCCGTGCGGTATTTCCGCACGGAGTCCCCCCGCCTCCTGTCGCAGACAGCCGTGGAGGGAGCCGAGGAGGCCAGGAGCCTGCTCTTCGACCGCTACGGACTGATGTGGATAGGCACCGACCAAGGCCTCAAGGCCTTCGACGGCTACCGCTTCAAGACCTTCCGCAGTGATGCCTACACCCCCGGCATCCTGCCTAACAACTACGTGACGGCGATGACCACCGGCCTGAACGACCGCCTCTGGGTGGGCACCCGCGACGGACTGGTATGCTACAACCGCCGCCAAGGCTCCTTCAAGACCTACCACCTACGCGGCGAGCAAGCCCGCACCATCAACGCCCTGTTCACCGCGCACGACAGCACTGTCTGGGCAGGCACCAACAGCGGCGTGTCTCGATACGACGCAGAAAAGGACGATTTCATCGACATCAACATGACGGCCGGTGTCCGCTCGTTTGCTGAAGACACCAGAGGCAATATATATATAGGTACTTGGGAAGAGGGACTCTACCGCCTCGATCACAAGAGCGGAAAGCTGACCGCCTACCCTCGGCTGAGCCGCCGCAACACGGTCCAGTCGATGCTCTTCGACAGCAAGGGGCAACTCTGGATAGGCACATGGGAAGACGGCATTGTCAGACTAGACCGTCCTGACAACGAGCAGGCCCCAGGCATGCACCACGTGAACGAGGGGAGGCAGGACTTCCGCACATTCCACCACCTTGTGGAAGATCCCGTCAGTCATGCCGTATGGGGCTGCTGCATAGAGGGTCTGACCCAGGTGGACATCGACGACATCACCCACGTAGAGAACCACTCCGAGCTGAGCTTCTGCTACGACATGAAGACCGACGGGCAGGGCAACCTCTGGGTGCTGACTCGTAACCAGGGTATCGTACACCTCAGCACGAAGCCGTCGCCCTTCCACTTCCACGCCATCGACCCCACAGGACAGGTGCTGCCTGTGAACCGCATACAGTCGGTGTTCACCACCGACGGCAACCGCTTCTGGCTCAGCCTGCAGCCATACGGACTCGCGATGTACGACAGACGCACCCACCACGTCGACTATAACAACCAGATACCCGGCTTCAGCCACCTGACAGGCACGGAAGGCATCCACGTGCAGACCATCCTGGCCATGATGGAACTCGCAGACCATGAGGTGTGGATGGCCAGCTCTGATGCCGTCGTGATGTACAAGGAGGGTGAAGAGGCACGGCTCATGCCCCGCAACGGTGTCCCGTTCCTCAGCGACGGGCGCATCAACGCCTTCCTCCCACTGGGCGACGGGAAAGTGCTGATAGGACAGAGCGCAGGCATCGGACTGGCACTCTCAGAGACCAAAGGCCACATGCTCAAAATGACCGAACAGGGACACGACTTCAGCACGTGCGACGTACACACCATCATGAGGGACACGCAGCAGCGTATCTGGGTGGCGACAGAGAACGATGGCATCATCAGAATAACCAGCGATAGCCGACAGCCCGACAGTTATGAACCGCAGTCCAGCTTCACCTACCACCAGTATGTGGCCGCTCTGGGCAACTACCCCCTCGACGAGGCTACCGACTGCTACGAAGATGCTGACGGCAGGCTCTGGGCCATATCCAGCAGCGGAGGGCTCTTTCTCTACAACGCGGAGAAGGATACCTTCGAGATAGTGAACCACCGATTCCACATCCATGTGACCTGCATCTATGCTATCGAAGGCGACAAGCAAGGATACATCTGGCTCACGACAGACAAAGGTCTGATACGGCTCAGGATGGACACGGAGGGAAAGACCACCACGGCCTTCTACGGCATGGAGGACGGCATCGGCAACATACGCTTCTCCCAGAACGGCCTTTTCAGCTATGGCGGTGAACTCTTCTTCGGCGGTGCCGACGGATTCTTCAGCTTCGAGCCGCAGCTAGTGGAGCAGTGGCAGCAGCAGATACCTGCACGTCTCATCGTATCGCGACTGCTAATCGATGACCGTCCCTACGAGTGGCTCGATGACAAGAGGCGCAGGCAGATATCCGACACGCAGCCCTTCTTCTCACAGGAAATTACGATTCCATCGGGGGTAGACAAGTTCTCGGTGGAGTTCTCGCTGCTCTCATACCAGAACCCCCAGCAGTGTATCTATGCCTACCAGCTCGAAGGCTACGACCGCGACTGGCACTTTACCGAGGCATCGGAGCGCAGGGCTACCTATCAGAACCTCTCACCAGGCTCCTACGCCCTCCGACTGAGAGCCTACGACAGCTACGGACAGCTCGTGGAGCTCCTCGACCCCATCACCATCCGCGTGCTGCCGCCCTGGTACATGTCGTGGTGGGCCTTGCTCGTCTACATGCTGATAATAGCAGCCGCCATCTACGCCGCAATGGCGTGGTACCGCAACCGGGTGAACCGCCAGGCACGACTACAGCAGCGCGTCAGCGAGCTGATCCACTACCGCGAGCTTATGGTGATGAAACAGTTCGGGGGTGCCCGGAAAGCACTCGAAGCCGAGGAACAGCAGCACAACTCGCCCGACGAGATGTTTATCCAACGGGCCATCGACTGCGTGAAGCAGCACCTCGACGATGCCGACTACGACCGCGAGCGGTTCGCCTCCGACATGTGCGTGTCATCCTCCACCCTCTACAACAAACTCCGTGCCCTGACAGGCCAGTCAGTGACAGCCTTCATCAACTCCATCCGCCTGAAGGAGGCTTGCCGCATCATGCGCCAGCGGCCCGACATCAAGATGACCGAGCTCTCGATGACGGTGGGCTTCAACACCCCCAAATACTTCGCCAAGCTCTTCAAGAAAGAGTTCGGCATCCTCCCCAGCGAGTATATTGCCAGATAGCCCCAGCCTCCCTCAGCCCTTCGTCCTGTGCCGTGCGGTATCTCCGCACGAAGCCAGAAAAAAAACGGGCCCCCATCCATCATGGGCAGCCCGTTCTCTCTAAGTACTAACCTTACTAACTTTTCCTCATCTGTACGCAGGATTCTGATAAGCCTGCTTCTCTGCATCATCCATCTCCATACCGTCCAGCTGGGCCTGTGGGATAGGACGCAGGTAGTAGTCTGCGGGAATGGTACGCGTGAAGGTCTCCAAATCCTTGTCCACGTAGCCGCTGCCGGCGATGCGGTAGGTGCCAGCACGCTCTGCCCACTTCTGGGTGCGTACAAGGTCGAACCAGCGGTAGCCCTCACCCCAGAACTCACGGCTACGCTCGTCGAGGATGAAGTCGATGGTGATGGTGGCTGGTGTGGCTGCCAGCATGGCCTCCGTATTGTCAACAGATACGGCGACATTGTCGTTCTGACTGAAGGTCTGCTTGCCGGCACGGGCGCGGAGCACGTTCACCAGCGTCTTGGCATCCTCGTTCCTGTTGAGCTTAACGGCTGCCTCTGCACCAATCAGATAGAACTCAGAGAACTTGGCAACGTTCCATGGACGCGGAGAACCACCGTTCACCTTGGAGCCTAAGCCACCAGCATTGTCAGTACGATAGATACCGATCTTCCAGTTGATGGGGTACTTCTTACGGCTGATGTGGTTCACGGCCACTACGAAGTCGGCACGACCAGGCATCTCACCAAAACCAAGCTTTCCGTCGGCGCCGGTATAGTTGATGTTGGCATCCTCGCTCTCAGGTACCCAACTGAAGTAAACCTCGTCAGGCCCTACCTGCATGCCGTTGGCACCAAATACGTAAGGTTCAGAGTTGCCGGCCTTCTGCCAGTTGGTGTGATAGCGCAGGGTGAAGGTTGCGTCGTAGCGCGAGTCGATGGCCTTGACGGCATCTTCCCAAACACCACCTTCCATGAAGTTGTCGGCGATAGGAGCCATACGCGTCCAGGGACGGCCGAGAGCCTGGACAGCCTCACGCTGTACGGGATTG
>Ga0326514_10002262_pt1 | contig 12307 bp, 12 predicted proteins | sample 3_2548_0518_D_FD_203653 | JGI IMG/M metagenome (GOLD analysis project Ga0326514, IMG submission 203653) | Bovine rumen microbial communities from UC Davis, California, United States - 3_2548_0518 | ecosystem: Host-associated > Mammals > Digestive system > Stomach > Rumen | place: USA... | reverse complement strand
CAGCCGTAGGGACGCCATAATTGGCGTCCAAATCCTAACTATTCCGTCATGCGGACGCCAATTATGGCGTCCCTACGAGGGGCTTCCTTCATTTCCAGCACAGGACTGAACAGTTACCACCGATTTACCGTAACCCCGGCTATCCTGGCTCGAAGCTCGAAGCTCAAAGCTCAAAGCTGCAAACTCCCGTTTATCCCCATAATATATTTCAAAACCTTTCAACTCTGCGACATTCCCTTTACAATTGAATGAATCAAGAGGATTTCGCGCCATTGGGATAGAATCATATCGAATAGCGCGTATTTTGCGCCGTGACACATACACGAATGAATGGCTGGAGCTTGTATACATGCGTATAATAGGTACAGCTAAAAGGATAGATTTCCGCCGCGTCTGCGCGATGATGCTCGCGCTGGCGCTGCTTTTCGTGGGTTCGATCGATATTTTCCCCGCCAGGGCGGAATCCGACGGCATGATCCGGGTGCGGCTGACGCGCCTGGGCGCGCCGGCGGCCATCACGCTGACGGTGGACTGCGAATACTATCTGGCGGCGGACCCCACGGTGCGCATCGAATCGGGCGAGACGGTGACCTTCACCGCCGGTTCCAACGGCCTGGCGCTGAGCACGGACGATCGAAAGGTCGCCCTGGGCGACACCGCGCGGCTGATGCGGGCGCAATCGGGCAACCGGGGCGTGCGCTTCATACAGCCGGAGCTTTCCAACCGCTTCTGCGGCGATCTGGGGCTTTCGGCCTCCGGCGGCGTGATCTCGGCGGTGCTCAACATCTATGTGGAAAACTACCTCTACGGCGTGGTGGGCTACGCCATGCCGCCCTCGGCGGACATCGAGGCGCTGAAGGCCCAGGCCGTGGCCTCCCGCACCTTCGCGCTGCGGCGCAAGGCCGACCGGGCCGACGCCGCCTACGATGTCACCGACACCGCCGCGGACCAGATCTTCAAGGGCTACAACGGCACATCGGATTACGCCCGGGTGGTGCAGGCCGTGGACGCCACGCGGGGCGGCGTGATCTACTATGAGGGCGCGCTGGCCCCGGTGAGCTATTGCGCCTCCAACGGCGGGCAGACCGAATCCGCCCGCAACGCCTGGGGTACGGCCCTGGGCTTCACCGAGGTCAAGGACGATCCCTACGATTTCGAGAGCGGCTCCGCCACCGTGAAGACCGCCAGCGTCAACAAGGATCTGACGGACCTGAATCCCATCCTGAAAACCGCGCTGATCGAGGGCATGCGCGCCCAGTTCGCCCAGCAGAAGCTCTCCACCGACGAATCGGACATCCGCGTCAATTTCATCGAGAGCATCACCGCCTGCGATTCCCGCTTCGCGGCCCCCAGCCGCCTGTATAAATCCCTGACCTTCAAGCTCAACGTCACCGGCGTCGCCGCCGACGGGCAGAGCCGCACCGGCACGGTGTCCGTCAGCATTCCCACCTACGGCGGGTTTGAGGACTGGTACGACCTGAGCATCAACCAGGAGGACAACGAGACCGTATGGGTCACCGAGTCCGAGCGCACCTTTAATATCTCTCTGCGGCGCTCCGGCGCGGGCGTGGGCCTGAGCCAGCGCGGCGCGCAGGTGATGGCCGGAAATTACGGCATTCGGGCCTCCGAGATACTGAAATACTACTACCCCGGCACCGATTTTGAACGGCTGGAGCTGGCGGACGCCACCCGGGACATGCGGGCGGTGGAGCCCCACGACGATCAGCAGGTGATCGCCACGGCGCGGCTCAACTGCAAGACCGATCTGCTCAGCGATACCGACGCGGACGCCGTCGCCACGGCCTCCGTGGCCGCCGGCGCGGTGGTGGACGTCTACGGCGTCCGGGGCGATTGGGCCGCGGTGGGCTCCGGCGGGAAATACGGCTTCGTGGCCGCTTCGGCGCTGGAATCCTTCGCCCTGGCGGGGGCCGACGTGTTCCGCGCGGAGGAAAAGACCTACGGCCAGCTCAGGGAGGGCGCTCAGGTTCTGCAGCTGCCGGTGGACGGCGCGAAGGTGCTGGAGACCATCGGCGGGGCCGGGGCCGTGCGGGTCTACGCCTGGACGGATCGGTGGGCCATGGTGGAAACCCCCGGCGGGCAGACGGGCTTCGCGGCCATGGCCGCGCTGGACCTGTTGTCCCCGGAATCCGTGGGCACGCAGATCTCCCAGGCGCTGGACGATCCCGAGACCTTCGTGGAGGCGGAGGCCGGCGCGATGGCGCGGCTCACCCGAAACGCCACGCTTTATGAAAACCCCGACGCGCTGTCCGTGCCGCTGGGCGCGCTGAATACCGGCGACACCGTATCGGTGCTCAGCTATTCCAGCGCCTGGGCGAAGGTTGCGACCCAGGACGGGCAGAAGGGCTGCGTCCAGCTGGACGCCCTCGAATCCGCCGACAGTCAGGGCATCGAGGGCGGCCCGATCACCAAGGTCAAGGGTCGCCGGTATATGTACGTCGCCACCGCCCTGACCCGCATCTACGAGAGCTATTCCGAGGACAGCGCGGCGCTGACCACGCTGTTCTACGGCGAACGGGTGCGCCTGGGGGCCTACAACGCCAAATGGGCCTGCGTGAAGGCCGAGGGCTTCACCGGCTTTGTGCTGATGGAGGCGCTCGCCTCCCGGAAGCCCGCCGCCATCGAAGGCGGCGACATCGTCCGGGCGAAGGCAGACACCTACGCCGCCGCGCAGGGCAATGTGACCGTATACGCCTCCTGGTCCACCGATTCCGACCACGTGATGGAGCTTCAGCCGGACCAGCAGGTGCAGGTGGCCGCCTACAACGCCGCCTGGGCGCTGGTGCGCGCCGGGAGCAGCCTGGGCTTCGTGCGCACGGAGGCCATCCTGCCCTCCGACGGCGTGGAGAGCGTCGATCCCTTCAACGCCGTGGCCACCGGCAACGCCCGGGTGTACGACGCCTTCAGCGGCGATGCCGTCGGCCAGATCGCCCGGGGCGCGTCCGTCCGGGTCACCGCCGTCAGGGGCGATTACGCCTGCGTCGAATATAACGGCGGCAGGGGATTTGTGAAGAAGAAATTCCTCAAGGTAAAGTGAGCGTGGAGTTTGGAGAGTGGAGAGTGAAGAGTGAAGAGTGGAGTTGTGGTTCAAATCCCTACGGGATTTGTTTGATTAAACCTCATAATCGTCGAAACAACGATATACCGTAACTTTCAATCAAAAGGAATCCGGAACGCAGTGGAGGATTCCCTCCTGAACTCCACTCTTAACTCTCCAAACTCCACTCTCCAAACTCCACTCTCCAAACTCCACTCTCAACGAAAGGTGGTGTACCCGTTGAAACGACGCTTAGCGATATGTCTGCTCGCGCTGGCGCTGTGCGCCTCCCCCGCCCGGTCCGAGGCCGTGGAGGTCCCGGCGAACCTGTCCGGGGACGAGGTTCGTGCGCTGGAGGACAGGCTGCACGCGCTGGGCTATCTCGCCGCAGAGGCGGACAGCGCCTACGACGCCGACACCCGCCAGGCGCTGGAGAGCTTCCAGCAGGCCAACGGGCTGATCGTCACCGGCCGGCCGGACGACGACACCCGCGCCAGGCTGGACGGCGACGCCGCCATTTCCCGCCAGGATTACCTGCGCCGCTTCGCCCAGACCTATCAGGACATGGAGCCCCTGCAAAACGGCAATGTGAACAGCCAGGTGCAGGCCATGCAGCAGCGGCTGATCGAATACGGCTATTTCACCGGCCAGAGCGACGGCGTCTTCGGCGACGCCACCCAGATGGCCATTCAGCGCTTCCAGATGGTCAACGGCCTGCCCGTCACCGGCATCGCCGACGGCATGACGCTGATGCGCCTGATGGCCGACGTGCCCATCAGCTGGCAGGGCTATCTTTCGGAGATGAGCTGCGCCGCGGGGGACGTGGGCCTGAACGTATATGTGCTTCAAAGGCGGCTGCGGGCCATGGGCTATTTCGAGGGCGAATGCACCGGCAGCTTCGGCGATCTGACCCAGAGGGCCGTCGCCGCCTTCCAGACCGACAACGCCCTGGAGGCCACCGGCGCCGCGGACGCGGGGCTGTGGGAGCTGATCTATTCCGGCGCGGCCGTCACCCGGCGGCGGCTGGACGCGCTGGCCCAGGGGGACACCGGCGTCAACGTCACCCAGATCCAGCAGCAGCTGAACGCCCTGGGCTATTACGCCCAGGAGGCCAGCGGCAGCTTCGACTGCCTGACCGAGACGGCGCTCCGGCTGTTCCAGATGGCCAGCGGCATGCCCAACACCGGCCTCGCGGACAACGAAACCATCGCCGCGCTGATGAGCGACGCCGCCCGGCCCCTGGCCGACCCCGCGGCCCAGGAGATGCTCGCCGCGCTGATGAACCAGCGGGGGCCGGAGCTGCAGGGCCGCATCGCCGCCGTCGCCCGGGAAATGGTGGGCCGGGACTTCCCGTTCGGGGACGACCCGCTCTATCCCGGCTTTGCGCTGGTGCAATACGTCTGCGCCGCGGCGGGGCTGCCCGTCACCGATCCCGAATCGCTGATCCGGCTGGCCTCCGCCCCGGTGTCCGGCGCGGAGGACGTCCAGCCCGGCAACATCGTGGCGCTGCAGACCTCCATCAACGACAATGTGACCATGCTGCTGGCCATCGGCGACGGCGACGGCAGGCTCATCTATTCCACGCCGGAAATCGGCTGGGTGGTCATGAGCTACATCGACCAGATGGACAGCGACAGCGCCTATCGCTGGGCGGAATCCGAATCATGACCGGGTATTTGAAGGACGGCGAGCGGCTGGACGATCTGCAATGCGACGGCATGAAGCTCATACAGCGGCCGGACGTGTTCCGCTTCGGCACCGACAGCGTGCTGCTGGCGGATTTCGCCGCGCCCCGCAAGCGCGATCGGGCGGTGGATCTGGGCTGCGGCACCGGGGCCATCGCGCTGCTGATGGCGGCCCACCGGCCGGAGATCACCGTGGACGCCGTGGAGATACAGCCCGAAATCGCCGACATGGCCGCCCGCTCCGCCGCCCTGAACGGCATGGAGGACCGGGTGCGCGTGCTGAGGGCCGACATGCGCGACGCCTGGCGCGCGCTGGGCGCGAGCGGGCACACCCTGGCGGTGTGCAATCCCCCCTACGGCAAGGTGGGCGCGGCGCTGGAGAGCGCCAATGAAGCCAGGCGCCTGGCCCGGCACGAGGGCGATCTGAGCCCGGAGGACATCGCCCGCTCCGCCGCCATGCTCATCAAAAACGGCGGGCGGTTCTGCGTGATCTATCCCGCTCCCCGGGCCTTTGAGATGATGCGCGCCATGCACGCCAACCGCCTGGCCCCCAAGCGCATACGCACCGTACACGGCATCGCTGGCCGCGCCCCGAAATTCGTGCTGATGGACGCCGTCAAGGGCGGCGGCGAGGGGCTCATGTGGCTTCCGCCGCTGGTGCTGCGCAACCCCGACCTCTCCTTCACCGACGAATGGCATCGGATATACGATTGAGCGGCGCGCCCGAGGGCGCGCCGCGATTGTTTTGTTGTAATGGGGAATGGGGAATGAATGGCGTCCCTGCAATCGCCCTTTCACCGTATGTTTATGCGTTTTGAGACAGTCTCAAGGCTGCCGCGTTCAGGCGCGACGAATCTTTTCCGCGCGGCAGCGGCAAATCTCAGCTCAAAGCTCAAAGCTCAAAGCTCACAGCTCCACTCAGTCCGCGCTATTCACATACCTCACCTCGCTGGGCATAATCAGCCCCAGCTGGTCCCGCGCCGCGCGGATGATATAGGCGTCGGTCTGGACGTATTCCAGCTCGTCATACAGATCGCGCACCTGCAAATCCAGATCGTCGCGGTAATCGCGGATGCGGGCCAGCTGGCGCTCGCCCTGGCTGAACCGATACTGGAGCACACCAAAGGAGACGCTGAAAACGATCAGCATCGTCACAATCATGAGCAGCCAGAATTTCGGCGTCGTCCTGCGTCGCACCCTGAAGCCCTCCCGGATCCATCCGTCCATTCTTTCGTAAAACAGCTCGGCCGCCGACGGGCCAAACACAGTGTTAAATTTCGACATTCTCCTCCCTTTTTCCTGTCATTTAAATATGACTTTTATCCAACGATATTGGCGAATTGTGACGAAAATTCGACGCGCCGTACATTTTATGATACAAACCGCCCGATTTCCCGCCGGAAACGCCCCAAGGGCGAATATGACAAACCCCATAAGCGCCGCCAGCGCGGCATACAGCCTGAACGCGCCGTAGCTGGCGGTATACAGCGCCAGGCAGAATATGCCCGCCGCGCCCAGGCCGAAGCCCAGATCGCACAGCAATCCCAGCGCGATCCCCGCCCGAAGCAGCCGCCGAAGCCCCGCCATCGCGCCGTACCACGCGCCGATCAGCATGCCCGAGGCCAGCATCCACAAAAAGACGCGGTGCTGGCCGATGGTCTCGAACAGCATCCTATTTGAAAAGACGGCTGAGCGTGCCGCCCTTCTTCTTGCCGCCGGTGTATTCCAGCGCGTCCACCTCGCCCTCCACCGACACCCGGCCATCCTCCACGTTCAGCTGGTTCAGGTTCAGCCCCGCCCCGGTGACGGTCAGCGTGCCCAGCGGGGTCTTGAGCACCACGATCTGCTCGTTGAAGCAGTCCACGTCCTCCACCCCCGTGATGCTCAGGCGCTTGCGGTCGTTCAGCGTGACGGTGTGCGCCCGCGGCGCGGTCGTCCCCGCGTTTGTCTGCATACCCATGACCTCCCCTCCGTTTCCCTGAATTGTATGTCCCGCGCCGGGGGAAAATGAACCGGGTTGCGTTTTGCCGGAGGATTTCGTATAATGATGAAAACGGGAAATATTACGAGCAATGGGGCATGAATGGCCGCGCCGGGATGAAACCAATGGTTCCGCACGCGGCAGCCGCCGTTCCTTTTCTTGGGCCTTCCGGCCCCATCTCACTGCAACGCCCAAAGGGCGTATAGCGAAGCGTTCATGCAGTCCACTGGACTGTTTTCCGGGCGTTCGATGTCCCTTTTCCCTCGTAAAAAACCAATTCATCAAGGAGCCTGCCATGCTTAAACGATTCCTGCCGTTCATATTGCTCCTCGCTCTCGTCCTCCCCGCCCTGGCGGAGGGCTATGTCGTCGCGGACACCCCGGTATTCCGCGAGGCGCTGACGGGCGAGACGCTGCCCCTGCGCTATTACGACGCCATGCCCAACGTGCCCTGTCTGGGCCTGCGCGCCTACTACCGGCTGATGCTGGGCGCGGAGCTTACGATGGAGGGCCGCGTCTTCACCACCCCGGAGGGCGCGGAGGCGACCCTCGACCCCGACGCCGGGACGCTGACCTTTTCGGATTTCCCCGGATTCACCAACCTGATGGGGCGGGTGGTGCCGGGCATGGACAACCAGTACCTGGACATCCCGGCCTTCACCCGGCCCGACGGGCTGGCCTACGCCGATCCCGGGCCGACGGTGCTGGAGCTGGCGAAATACCGCATTCCCATCCACTGCGACGGGGACGACGTCTACCTGCCGCTGGCCACGCTGTCGGACATCTTCACCAATCTTTCCTACATCTATGTCAGCTTCAACGGCGAAAACGTCTATGTCAACGACGACGTTCGCATGGACCCCGCCTGGCAGCGGGACCCGGCCTACGCCGATCCCATCTACGCCCGCGCCGAGCGCCCGGCGGACCTGGCGGCCTTCGCCTACGACGAGCTGTGTTTCGCCATAGACAACTTCTACGGCTATCCGGGCCGCGCGGCGCTCAACGACGACCTGCTCAGGCTGGGGCTGGACGGCGCGCTGCGGACCCACAGCGACGCCTCCCGCCGCTGCCGCGCGCTGCTTCAATCCCAAAGCCTGGGCGAATACGTGCTGGGCTCCCAGATGTTGAACACCCTGCTGGAGGACGGCGGCCACACCGGGCTGGACTTCGGCGCGCTGTGGTCCGACAAGCCCGAATTTGCCGATTTCGTCGCGGATTACTACCTGGCCGCGCAGGGCGACCCGCCCGGCATGGCGGATTACGCGCGCTACCGCCGGGAGGCCGCCGCCCGAAAGATTCTGCAACAGAAGCGGCGCGCGCTCTGCGGCAACGCCCATTATGCGGAAAAGGGCGACACGGCGCTGATCTGGTTCGATTCCTTCATGTACGACTTCGACGGCTGGGCGGCCTTCTACGCGGGCGAGGGACCCCGGCCCGAAAACGACCAGATGGCCCATGTGATCGACGGCCTGAACCGCGCCGCCGAAAACCCGGAGATCAAAAACGTCGTGCTCGACGTCTCCCTCAACCCCGGCGGCAGCGCGGACATGGTGGTGGCCATACTGTCGCTCATCGCCGACGTTTCCGCCTTCGACGCCGAAAACCGGCTCATCGGCCGCGTCGTCACCCAGAAATACCGGGTGGACCGCAACTTCGACGGCGCGTTCGACGACGCCGACCGGGATGTGCGCTACGACTTCAACTTCGGCATCCTCGTAAGCCACCTGTCCTTCTCCTGCGGCAACCTGCTGCCCGCCCTGATGCGCGATCTGGGCATGGCCGTGCTGGGCGAAACCTCCGGCGGCGGCGCCTGCACGGTGGCGATGCACGCCACGCCCGAGGGGTTCGCCTATCAGCTCTCCAGCGGGCTGGGCAGGCTGGTGGATCGCTTCGGCCGCGATATCGACGCCGGTGTGCGCGCGGACGTGCCGCTCGACGGGGATCATATCTACGATCTGGACGCCCTGAGCCGGGCGATGAACGCCTTTTACGGCGGCTGACCCCGCCCCTTTCAGGCGCGCTTGACACCCCTTTCCGTCTGTGCTAAACTATAATCACACCGCCGCTCATGGGAGAAATACAGCATGACCCGCTTGGAATGGGACGAGGACAAAAACGAAATCAACATCCGCAAGCACGGCATATCCTTTGAAATCGCCGCACGGGTATTCCTGAGGCCCTATCTGGAAATCTGGGATGAGAAGCACAGCGGCATCAACAAATACGGCGAGATGGAAGACCGGTTTACCGCCATCGGCTGGGTTGAGGATGTGCTCTATGTCTGCTATACCATCCGGGAACATGGCAGCGAAGACTATATCCGGATGATTTCTGCGCGGATTGCCGAAGCGGATGAACGAGCGCTGTATTTCAGGTGGCTCGACAACAGGCTTTAGCGCCCACGACCGACCCTTGCGAAGGGATGTGAGAGAAATGAAAGAGACGATCATTGCCAAGGATGGACGCAGGATAACGCGGATGGATCTTTCTGATCTCGGTTCGTTGACGCCGCGTGAAAGGGAAATGATCCGCGCCGCGGCGCGCAGGCCGATTGAGTACGATGCGGACTGCCCTCCGCTGTCGCCGGCGATGATCGCGGAGGCGGAGCGTCAGATCGGCGCGAAGCACGCCTGAATGGAAATCTCCCCGGACACGCCGCCGGGGAGATTTTTTTAGATGTTACAGTTCAGTCCAGCGCTCGAAATAAAGGAAGTCCTCTTGCAAGGCTTATCTTAATGGCATTGGTTTGTTCACAGTAATCGTTACCGTTCAGGAATTCATGGGTGGAGCAATAACATAACCATGATAGCCTTGACGAACGCGCCGCGAGTTGATATCATGGATACATCACTATCTTTAAATTGGAGATGTATTGACATGAGCGAGAATTGTACCCACGATTGCGGCAGCTGTTCCGCGAACTGCGCCAGCCGCGAGGGCGGCGCCCCCGATTTTTCCGCCAAGGCCAACGCCCACAGCCGGGTGAAGAAGGTCATCGGGGTCGTCAGCGGCAAGGGCGGCGTAGGCAAATCCATGGTGACCAGCCTGTTGAGCGTGCTTCTGCGCCGCCGCGGCCTTCAGACCGCCATACTGGACGCGGACATCACCGGCCCCTCCATCCCCAAGGCCTTCGGCGTGAAGGAGCAGCTGATGGCCTCCGACGAGGGCATCTATCCCGCCTCGAGCATCACCGGCATCAGGATGGTTTCCCTGAACCTGCTGCTGGACAACGAAACCGACCCCGTGGTGTGGCGCGGCCCCGTCATCGCCGGAACGGTGAAGCAGTTCTGGACCGACGTCATGTGGGGCGACGTGGACTTCATGTTCGTGGACATGCCTCCGGGAACCGGCGACGTGCCGCTGACGGTGTTCCAGTCCCTGCCCGTGGACGGCATACTGATCGTCACCTCCCCCCAGGAGCTGGTGGGCATGATCGTCGAAAAGGCCGTACACATGGCCCAGATGATGAACATACCGGTGCTGGGCATTGTGGAGAACATGGCCTACTTCCAGTGCGACGAATGCGGCAAGCGGCACTACATCTTCGGCCAGAGCCACCTGGCCGAAATCGCCGCGCGCAACGATATCGCCGTCACCGCCCAGATGCCCATGGCCCCCGCCCTGGCCGCCGCCTGCGATTCCGGCAGGATCGAGATGGTTGAGGCCGACTGGCTCGACGGCGTGGCCGACGCGCTGCAAAAGCTCTGATATACCAATGCCATCCATAGGAGGCCTTCATGAAGTATGAAAAATCCTGCGGCGCGGTGATATTCAGGAAGACCGATCAATGGAACGTGCTTTTGATCCGCCACAACAAGGGCCGCCATGTGTCCTTTCCCAAGGGCCATGTGGAGCCGGGCGAGACCGAGAGCCAGACCGCCGAGCGCGAGATCCTGGAGGAGACCGGCATTCGGGTGAAGGTTGACCGCCGTTTCCGCGCCGAGAACCGCTACAACATCCGGCCCGATACCCAGAAGCTGGTGGTCATATTCGCGGCCGTCACCGATCAGGAGGAAATCACCCCCCAGCCCGAGGAGATCGCCGAGGCCGAATGGGTGCCCCTGAATCAGGCCGACGAGCGCCTGACCTACGAGCGCGACCGCCGCATCATGCACGATGCCTTCGAGCACATATCCCGCGCCAGATAGCCGCGATGAGGCCCGCGTCCCCCCCGGGGACGCGGGCTTCAACTTTGACGCCCATCCTATAAAATGGGGAACAAACTGTGAACAATCCCCCCGGGCGCGTTGACAAGGCGCTGGCCATCGCTTACAATGCAAGCAGGGATTTGGAGCTTTGAGCTATGAGCTTCGAGCTTTGAGCTAAGATGGCCTGGGTTACGGTAAAACGATGTAGAATCACCGCGCGGCAGCAGCAAATCTGAACTCAAAGCTCAAAGCTCAGAGCTCGAAGCTCAAAGCTCAAACATCAATTCGCCCCTCAAAGGTGCAAAAACCATGATCCAGACACAAAACCTCTTCATGCGCTTCTCGGACGGCTCGGGCATACGCTACCGGGACCTGCGCTTCGACACCGGCAAAAGCTACGCCCTGCTGGGCGCGTCGGGCTGCGGCAAATCCACGTTATTGAACCTGATCGCGGGCATACTGACCCCCGCGGAGGGCGTGGTGACGGCGGACGGCGAGGCCGTCACCACCCTCGCGCAGAAGGCGCGGGACCTCTACCGCATCCGCCATGTGGGCTACGTCTTTCAGGATTTCAAGCTGCTGGAGGACATGACGGTGCAGGACAACCTGAACCTGCTGCGGCTGGAGGGCGTGGACACCGCGGGCATGGACGCGCTGCTGGACAGGCTGGGCATCCTCAGGCTCAAAAAACGGCGCGTCAACCGGCTCTCCGGCGGCGAAAAGCAGCGGGTGGCCATCGCCCGGGCGCTGATCAAGAAGCCCACGATCATACTGGCGGACGAGCCCACCGGCAACCTGAACTATGAAACCGGCGTGGAGGTGGTGCGCCTTCTGCTGGAAAATGCCGGCGGCGGCACGCTGATCGCCGTGACCCACGACGACCGGCTGGCCCCCATGTTCGACGAGCGCATGGACATGAACGCCATCGCCCGGTGGACGCCCGGAGGGGAGGCGAACCAGCGTGCTTAGCTTCGCCCTGAAGAGCATGGCCACCCGAAAGGCCAAGCTCATCATGACCGCGCTGTCGGTGGTGATCTCCGCCAGCGTGGCGCTATTGGCCTACAACATCTCCACCCAGGTTTCCGAGGGCATCGTGAACACCGCCGCGAAGTACGACATCATCATCGGCCCCTCCGGCAGCGCCACCCAGCTGGCGATGAACACCATGTTCTTCACCGACAAACCCCTGGGCACCCTCCCCTATTCGATCATCGACGAATTGAACGCCTCCGGCCGGGTCAACGCCGCGATACCGTTCAGCATGGGCGACAGCTTCAACGCCGCGCCCATCGTGGGCACCGACCCGGCGCTGCTGTCCGACAAGGCGCTCGCCCGGGGCGAGATGTTCTCCGCGCCCCTTGAGGCCGTGGTGGGCGCGGACGTGGCGCGGGCCTACAAGGTTTCCGTGGGGGACGAAATCGTCACCTCCCACGGGCTGA
>Ga0326514_10002261_pt1 | contig 12313 bp, 20 predicted proteins | sample 3_2548_0518_D_FD_203653 | JGI IMG/M metagenome (GOLD analysis project Ga0326514, IMG submission 203653) | Bovine rumen microbial communities from UC Davis, California, United States - 3_2548_0518 | ecosystem: Host-associated > Mammals > Digestive system > Stomach > Rumen | place: USA... | reverse complement strand
CGGCGCGCCTGCTTCGCTGGCGCGCCGACCAGGCTTAGTACACTAATACTGTAATACAGGTGGAACACCTTAAAGCGCCCTAGTGACTTATGTCACTAGGGCGCTAAAATTAAATCCTATATTTATCTCTGATAGCCGCCAGCGTAGCTGTCCCATATGTTTCACACAATTTTCGGTGTGCTCCCCGTGACAGGTAGCAAGGGATTTCAACCCTTTGGAGTGTTACGCTCCCGCACACTGGTACAGTAGCTCCCGCATATGCGGGGTTGACAGTTACATTAACCACTTTTTGCATAATTGATTCCTTTCTTTGTTTTGCTATTGAAATATTACATTATACCCCAAACATAGTCGTCTTCATAATCGGCTATTACAAGATCCCCATCATCTTGGTTTATATAGTAACAATATCCACAATCTAACATATCATCTAAATCGTAGTCGTCTACATTCTTTATACCTGCCTCAGAGAACCATTCTTTTATTTGACTCAACGGAACGTTTTTCAGAGAAATATCTGGTTTTTTCCAGAAAACCTTGCTTGGAGTTTTATAGTTAAGAGGCTTAAACCAAAACAACCCAACTCCGCTCTCAGTAACTTGATACGCTCTCCGAATACAATCTAACCCGCCGCTGGTAGAGATTTCATAAATCTCATACCCCTTTTTGTCATAAGGGGTATAATCGGATACCACCTTGAGCGGTTCACGATCATAATCACACTCGAACTGGTCCGTCAGCTCCGTGCATTTAACAATCAGGTACATCACTTTCTTTACATCCATAATTCTTTCCCTTCCTATTGAAAACCTTTAAGAACTTTTTGTGTTCCCCTTGAACCTCTTATATAATAGCACATATTTTTTTCAATGTCAAACATTTTTTGATTAAAAAATGCACAAAATGAGGGGATTAAATTTGTGCAACTTTTTCAAAAATAATATTTGACTTTTGGAAAAGATAATGGTACAATTATAAATGTCAAGAGGAACTAGTAAACAAAGTATATAGGGAGGAGAAAATAATTTGATTTATCAGAAAATTAAAGAAAATTTATCTTGGTTAATCTTTGGGTTGGTAGCTGTACTGATAGCAATATTGATTTTTATTCAATTAAAGTGGGTTAATGACCATACCTATAAAGAAATGTATGGAACAACTGTTACCATTATAGACAAAAAGAAGTATACCACCATCAAGAGAACGTGCGGTAAGTGGTCAGGCTATCACACAAAACGTCATTATATGATTTATTATGAAACCAACTGTAAAGGTATCAAACGTAAAGGAAGTATTGATAGTCGTTATATTTATGATAAATATGATGTTAAGGATAAAGAAAAAGCAACGCTGATTGTTTGGTATTATGCTGATAATACCGACAAGGAAGGGCAAATATATGGAACTAGAGTAATAGTAGACTGGAAATATTAACTTTTATGCTGGAGGGGCGCAAGCCCCTTCCATTTTTTTATACCCAGTGTCCTACTATTCTGGTGCATCCACCCACTTTTGGGATTGACACCTCACCCCAACTATGCCATAATTTTCATATCAAAAAGGTGTACTAGTGTACTATGGCGCTAGGGCGGCGCGCTTACGCAAGTATGGACCCAGAGCGCGCCGCCCGCGTGTACTAGTACACTAATACACTAGTACACTCAAACACACAAAAATGTCCTAGTGTATTAGAACACTAGGATGCTAAAATACTAACTCCATATCAATAGGACAATTAGAATAATTTCAAATATCCGACCAATACTGAATAAGGTTTCTGCCACCTTCCTAAAACTAAATATTTTTTTAATTTTAGAAGTTTTGTTTCTGCGGGCATAATATTTGATTAGTCCGCTCAAAATGAAATATGGCATAAAACATAGTACCATTAGAATAAAACAGATTATCATTATTTCCCCCACTTTAATTAGAAAAATACGTCCATTCCGTGAGGCTTTATAATCCATTCCTTAATACGTGGATCACTCAACGCTACACTAATTCCTAGTTCCCGCCTAAATGTCCCAGCCGGTGAAAGTGGAATAAAAACTTTATTTTTTCCCTTTAGCCATCCTCTGTTAATGAACCCCTGAATTGATTTTACCAACATATTTCCCTCCTACTTTCTTTCCTATTGAAACGAGTTAGCGGTTTTCCAGCAGATGACCATTGTTTTCAATGATCGCCCGGTACTAACCGCCTCAAGCCCACCTGAGGCTACGGCATTTGAAATGATCTCTTGCACCCCTCAACTGAATATAATTATAATACTAAAATTTGTAAAAGTCAAATGTTTTTTGGAAAAAAGTTGTACAAAATGAAGGTATTAAATTTGTGCAATATTTTCAAAAATAATGTTTGACTTTTTGAAAAGATAGTAGTATACTTATAAATGTCAAGAGGAACAGTAAACAAAGCACAGAAAGAAGTGTTGGTATGACGGATATGAATACAAAGGTTAAGGTTAAATTCAATGTTAGCTCAGACCTGAATCTGAGGATGGAAATGACCGAGGTCTATTCCTACAAAGGTTACAAAGGCGATCTGTTTGATTTCGATAAGGAATTTGTAATGGTGGACACCACCATTGACAAGCTCCACGGAGCAGAGTTAAGGAAGTTAGAAAGAACGGCACTCTACTTATATATGGGATCACTTGAATTAGTGACCAAATATTACTGGACAAAGGCTGATGTTGAGAAGCGCCGGCTTGCTTGCGAAACCTACGATTGGTTAAATTTAGATTTCACAGGTGAACAGGTAGCAGAGGCAGTCACTGCAAATACGTTCTCATTGTATGAGGAGTATAATGCGATGTTTACGGTGATGATGTACACTGAATAAAAGGAAGGGGCGCAAGCCCCTTCCTTTCTTATGTGCCTACTGTCTTACTATCCCAGTACACTCACCCATTTTTTGGGATTGACAACCGCCATCAACTATGTTATCATTTTCACATCAAAAAAGTGTACTAGTGTACTAAGGCAGTGGGGCGGCGCGCTTACGTAAGAAGTGCTCCAGAGCGCGCCGCCGAGCCGTACTAGTACACTAGTACACCAAGAACCTGATACACTTCACCTACCAGGGGCGCCCCACTGTCCCACCATCTTAGGAAACAGGGGTATTTTTCTTTCCAAAATTTTAGTAGGGGATTTTTCATTTTAGTTTTCAAAAATGAAGGTGGAACAAAACAAAAATTGGTTTTCAAAAAATAAATTCCAAATTTTAATTTCCAAAATTTTAGGTTCAGAAAATTGGTTTTTTATTTTCAAAAATTATATCCTAAAATTTGAAATTTTTCAATAGGAAAAGGGATATGGGTTTTAGCCCATATCCCTTCATTTCAGATGAAATCCGCATAATCAGATACCATCAAATTTTTAATTGTTTCTTTGTCCTTGCGGCGGGTAGCCCGCTTGATTAGGCTTGCGGTTCGGTGGTGCTCCCCGTGATAATGCTGTATCCACTTTTTCCAATATGCGTCAGCATTGTAACGCTTGCCCAACCCATAAAAATCATAGCTTGCCGCCGACGCCCGCACAAAATAATCTTTCTTCATCGAATACTCTCCTTCTTTCTTTGCTATTGAAATGTTACCGAATAAAATACCATATGATTAGACCGCTTGTTACTGCTGTGAAGCATACGTCTTTCACTTTATCTGCGGTTGGTCTATCTAGTGCGAATGTTCTGATTAAAAACAGAACATTACTTACCATAAATGAGGCTTGCCCCATAATGTAGGAATACCCCATAATGATTTGACCAAACAACGTGAGTGCTATACACACATATCCAATGCCCGCCCACAGCTTACTATCCTTATCTACTTTCATCCCTTATCCCTTTTTCTATTGAAGGATAGTGGGGTATTAACCCCACTGTTCCATAGCCAACACTGTTTCAAAAGACAATACCATATCTATGTTTTGCGGGTTGACAGCTTGACCGTTCCACCGTCCCCGCACTTTATCATCATCATCAATGAGGATTTTTAGCCAACCCTCATAGATTGATGCGGGTTTATTTTTATCGACTCCATAAGACAGAAAATAAAAGTCGTCATATGGAAATTTATATTTATCTAACCATTCTTTCTTTGCTGTTGAAATGCGGGCGTTGTATTCTGACGTTGCCCCTTTAGAACCCCACGTCACCACCGCCACCCGCCAGCCAAATTCTTTCAGTTGGTTTAACACTTCATTCAGTCGTTTCATATCTACTAAAGGTTTCGCCACCACATATGGTAGCACACTTTCACATCTCAGTTGGGGTAGCCAATTCCTAACCCCGTACAGATCTACGATCGTACCATCCATATCAAATACCAACACCTTGCCCTGAAATCCTTTACCTATCATTCTGTACTCCTTCCTTTATTGATTCAATAGGAAAGTTAAGTTAGTGGGTTTCAAGCGGGCGCCCGCAACAACGATCACCCGTTACTAACCACCTCAAGCTTATCTTTCCTATTGAAATGTTGTTGTTGTCCTCTTGACATATATAATATTACCACATCTTTTTTGAGAAGTCAAACATTATTTGATAAAATCTTGCACAAAAATATGGTTGTATCTTTGTGCATTATTTTAATAAATTTTATTTGACTTTTGGAAAAGATAATGGTATACTTATAAATGTCAGGAGGACAAGTAAACAGGTTTTAGAGAAGGGAGAAAGTTATGAAATCTAAAGCGATGACGACAGTACTTGTAAAGTTGGGTAATGTAAGTGCCTATGAATATGAATTGAATATGGAGATAGTTGGGATTTATCCATCTGATAAGAACATTTGTTTGCCTATTGATTTCGAGAATGAAACGATAGTTGTAACAGCTACTATAGGAATGTTGAGCGGTTGCGCGTTAGAGGAGTTGAAAAGTGCAGCTAAAGAGTGTTATATTAGCGCTCTTCAAGGGTACATTAAAGAAAGGTGGGATGTAATAAGTGCAGAGGATAGATTAAGAATCATCAATTTTATACCACTGCCTGAGGTTTTAAGCCCTACAATGGATTCTAATGAAATGATGAGCAAAATGGAACAGGTTAGTAGAGATGATAGAGAATTATATATCAATTTGGTTAATACCTATGAGTATACTCCAGATTGAAACCTTTAGAGCAGAGGGGTTGACATTTGTCAACCCCTCTTCCTTTTTGGGAGCGGGCAGGTGTGCCCGAATCCCTTGACATCGTCATCAAAAAAGTGCATAAAAAATCTAGGGCGCGGCGCCGGCTTTAGGCGACCGTATTGGGATACCGGTGCACTAGGGCACTGGGTCGCAACTTATATAAAAAAGTTGCGACCCAGTGCCCTAATACACCGGCGGCTCGGCACGCAGTCGCCGAGCCGGCGAGGGCGCACTTATGCTGTAATAATTATGGCATAGCAGGCGCTAGTTGTCAACACCTTTTTTGATAAGTTGACTATGGCACAGGAGTGGCGCAACGTCAACCCCTTTTTTGGTGTAATCATTATGACATAGGAGGGGTTGGAGTGCAACCCCTAAAAGGAAGCGGGGCTTTCGCCCCGCTTGTGGTTTATTCCTCTGTGAAGATGAACCCGGTTGACGGAATCTTCTCGATGAAGTCTTCCAGTTCTGTATCCGTATGGACGGTGAGCGTTGAACCGCAGTATCTGGTAAAACCGCCGAACGGTTCCCCGCTGATATTGAAAGTGACCATCCATCCTAGCGGCAGAGGCATAATTTCCAACCATCCTAGGTGGACGAACCGGAACAAATCGCCCCACCGTTCAAGGAATTCATCCTCTGACACCGCGTTGACCGTCCAACGTTTTCTCAGCAAGTGCCACAGTGTAGTAGCCTTTGTTCTGTTCATCTTCTTGATCATCTTCTCTTTCATTTCTTTTCTCCTTTCTGTTGTGGGTCACTCCCTCGACCCACCTATATACTACCACATAATTTTCCATTCGTCAAGCGAATTTTGAAAATTTTTTGTCGTCAAAGTGCAACAAATAATGCCCGAAAAAAAGTTTATTTTCGTGAAATCTGCCGATTGAGATATGGTTGAGAATGTGGTATAATATATGTATGAGGTGGAAAATGGGCTTCTATTTGGTACAAGACGGCTGTGAAGGGGAACCGACTGGATGCAGGTGGGCGTGTAACCGTTTAGATGCAAGGTGGATATGCAACCGGTTGGATGCAGGGCAGGTGTGCAACCGTTTGATCCCTTTTGGGTGGGATTGGATGGTTGCATTGAGGATGTAACCGTTTGATCCCTTTTGGGTGCAACCATCCGATCCCATTTTGATGCTACCGTTTGACCCCATCTGAATGCAACCATTCGATCCCATCCTCAATGCAACCATCCGATCCCTTTTGGGTGTAACCGTTTGATCCCATCTGGATGCTACCGCCTGGAGGCGTGCGACGTGAGAAGGAAAAGGCGGGGCTTTCGCCCCGCCTGTCCTCTGTGCCCCGCCTGTCCTTTATTTCCATTGGCGGTATGTGTGCCGCTCGATCGCCCTCAGCATTATCGCCTCTGCTTTCGGGTCTTGCGGTCGGAGTGTTCCAACCGCAAAGAACCAAACCTTCTTCTTTCGGAGGAATCCGTCTGGAGTTTCCACGACTTTGTGGAAACCTCCAACCTTGCCGTAGTAGGTAACCAGGCTTCCTGCTTCCAGCATTTTGTTGATCTGTGCATTGTTCATCATCACTACGTTTTTCATTTTTGAACTCCTTTCGTTCTGTGCGGGTCACTTCCTCGACCCACGTATATACTACCACACTTTTTTCCATTCGTCAAGCGAATTTCGAAAATTTTTCTTCGTCAAAGTGCAACAAATAACACGTAAAAAAAACTTTATTTTCGTGAAATCTGCCGATTGAGATCTGATTGAAAATGTGATATGATATATGTATGAGGTGGAAAATGGGCTTGTATCTGGTATAAGACGGCAGTGGAGGGAAGCCATTCAACCTATCGAAATGATAGGTTGGAGAGGGAAAAGGTATCATATGATGGCATTGCGTTGATACAACCGTTTGATCCCTTTTGAGCATATCTGAATGGTTGCATTGAGTATACAACCGTTTGATCCCATTTCAGTGCAACCATCCGATCCCATTTCAGTGCAACCATCCGATCCCTTTTGGGTGCAACTGAATAGGAACAAGAAGGGCGGAGCTTGCGCCCCGCCTGTCCTTTATTCGTCCTCTGTGAAGATGAACCCGCTGGAAGGGATTCTTTCGATGAAGTCTTCCACCTCAGATTCCGTTTCTACGAACAGAGTGCTCACACCCCAAGGGAAGTGTTCTTCTTCTAGGTGAAGTGTTACCTCGTATCCTGAGAAGGTTCGCCCTACGGTGAGGTAGCCGTTATGGACGAACCGGAACACGTCCTTCCACCTTTTCAGGAAGTCGTCCTCTGTGATGAATTCCGCCGTCCAATGGCGGTTTGCCAACCTTGCGATCTTGTCGAGCTTTGTGAGCTTCAAAGCTTTCCTCCGAACCGCTTCCCTTTCCTCCGGTGTCCAGAATGCCGGGAATACGTATGCCTGCTTGCTGTTGCTCTTGCTCATTTCTTTCATTTTTTTTCTCCTTTTCTTTTTGCGGTCACTTCATCGACCTTCTATATACTACCACATATTTTTCCACCCGTCAACCCCCAATTTCAATTTTTTTGTCGTCAAATTGCAACAAAAAAAACTTTATTTTTGTGAATTCTGACGGTAGATTTCCATATTGAAATGTGATATCATATATGTATGGGGTGGAAAAGTGGCTTCTATCTGGTATGAAACGGTAGAGAAGGGAAGCCGTTTAACCTATCATCCTGATAGGTTGGATTGGGAAGAAACCGACTTGATGCAGTGTGAATGTGCAACCATTCGATCCCTTTGAAGTGCAACTGTCTGATCCCTTTAGAGTGCAACCATCCAGTTGTGTCTGAATGCAACCATTTGATCCCATTCTTGGATACAACCGTTTGATCCCTTCCCTTCTTGTGCGACTGTTTGGGCGCTTTAGCCGGCAAAATGAATGCGGGGCTTGCGCCCCGCCTGTATTATTCAATCCAGCCCCACATTGTGTAGTAGGGGTAAATTTCATCCTCGATGAAATCGAACACATTCCCACAGTATGAGAATGAGAAGATTTCTTCTTCCTCTACCTTCACCGTGCAAGACACGTTCGTGATGAAGTCCATCATTTCGATATATACTCCGGGTAGCCCCGCCGCCGCCTTCATCAATGGACGGATTCTGGAGAAGGTATCTTCTCCGTATGCTTTCTGTCCCATCATTTTCCCCACCTTTTCGATCATCATCTTTTTCATTTTGAACTCCTTTCGTTTTGCGGGTCACTTCTCGACCCACCTATATACTACCACACTTTTTTCACCCTGTCAAGCGAAAATTTGAAATTTTTCAAAATTTTTTTCTGTCCCACTTCAATAGGACAGATAAGGAGCGGGGCTTGCGCCCCGCCCGCCTGCCTTCCTGCTCTTTATCTTCCTGTCCGCTCTGCCTTGCGCCTCAGCGCATTCAGAGCGGAGAACCATTCTTTCCCTTCCACCCAAATCATCATTGTGCGAAACGTTGTATCATAATCACGTTCCAACTTCCTGGATGGTCTTATGAGGATTGAATACCTTTCCTTCTCACGGGGCTTCACGATACTGATAGAAATAATTCCATCGTTCACCAACGCTCCGAACACTCCATTGATGAAGTATTCATTGATATTGAACGGGTCGTTGTACCCGTATTCTTCATCAACTGCCATCACTGCCATAATCATTTCCAATGCTTTCATTTTAGAACTCCTTTCTGTTCCTTGTTTATCTTACCGTGTAAGTTACCTTACACTCTATATTATACTCAAAAAAATCGTCCTGTCAAGGTTTCAAACGAAAGTTTTTCATAAAAAAGTGCAACAAATAACGCCCAAAAAAAAGTTTATTTTCGTGAATTCTGCCGATATACATTTGGATTGAAATGTGATATTATATATGTGTAGGGTGGAAAAGAGGCTTTCATTTGGTTTGATTCGTAGGTATAGGATGAATTCCGGTGGCATTCAATAGGTGGCAAATATGAGGCGGGTTCTGTGCCCGCGCCCGCGCATACCCATTTCTGCTTTTTCTCCTATTGAAGGGGAAAAGGTGGGCTTGCACCCACCTTCCTTCATTTCAGCTTTATCACTTCCCATTCTGGAAGTTTTCTTCCAGCGGTTCGAAAAACCGCCTTCCAGACTTTCTTCCTTTTCAGTTCCCGTTCAAATTCTCTATCTGTTCGGATTTTGAATTGATTCCCTTCAAACTGCCCACCAACGATTGTCAAATCAAGGGTGACAGTTTCTTTTGAAACAGTGACCACTTTCGTGGTCACCATTTCTGTTCTGTTTTGCGCCCCGTGAACCGGAATACTCAAAACCGTGATAATGAGAAGGGTCGTTAGAATCCCCATAATCACGTTGACTGCTACCATCCATACCTTCATCGCTTTATCCATTTTGAACTCCTTTCTTTTGCGGTCACTTCATTGACCTCTTATATACTACCACACTTTTTTCGTCTTGTCAAGCGGAAATTTGAAATTTTTCAAACTTTTTGAAGAAGGAATGGGGCTTTCGCCCCAACTCCTTAATCATACCACGGTGTCCAATCTTCATCCCCTGTATCATTCTCAACCCATTCTGGAAGGTATTCCCCCCAATTTTCCTTTACCCATTCAAGGGACGCCTCAACAATGAGGCTATGTTCATCGTGATATTCGTCTATGACAAATATTTTCGTTTTCTTTGGAATGTAGCTGACCTCTGTCAGGACGGCTATTTTTCCGCCCTTGATGGCAAGGTCCTTGAAAACCTTAACCAGCTCTACTGCGAATGCTGAAGTGTGCTCTGCGAATCCTAATGTTGCTTTCATATTGAACTCCTTCCGTTCTGTGCGGTCACTTCATCGACCATCTATATACTACCACATAATTTTCCACCTGTCAAGCGAATATTGAAAATTTCTTTTCGTCAAATTGCAACAAAAAAAACTTTATTTTTGTGAATTCTGACGATAGACTTTCACCTTGCAATATGATATTATATATGTGTAAGGTGGAAAAGGCACATCTATCTGGTATGACTCGACCATACACGAATGTGTCGGTCAACCACAATAGTTCAATAGAACACAAAGAATAGGTTACATTCATGGGTTGGATGAAACCTAAACACGCGGCTTGCGGTCGGCTGAGGCTTGAGGGGATAGGACGAAAGATGGAGGGTGCGGTCACCCGCACCCTCCATTCTATTCGTTCTCTATCAGGTGATATTCATTTCTGACTATCACCTTCTTTACGTTTGGGGCTAACCAAACGATTTCCTTTTCAGCGACAATCTCCATTTTGCCTTGTCCGTTGTTCAGCTCGAATACTTCTTTCATTCTTTTCTCCCTTCTTTTGAACCCTTGCTGTCTTTTTCCTTTGTTGTCCTGTTGATCTCTACACCTACCATTATACTCATTCTCACCCCAAAGTCAATCCCTTATCCCCAACTTTTTTCATTTCTACATATTGCACAACCACACACTCCTCAAACCCATATCCCATTGTGCATAATGCCAATCACCATATCCTACCCCGGCAGCAGGCGTACTATTACCCTAATACCCTAGTACACCCAAGACTGGATGCAATCATATGGCGGGCTATCGCCCGCCCCGCCATCCAATCACCCTATCCGAAATATCCTTTTTGAATGCTTTACCTATATATCAACTCCACTCATACATATCCATAAAATACTTTACCAATATCTAAACTTTAGATAAACTTAAAATATTTTAGCTCCACCCCAACTTTAGATAAACCTAAACTATTTTAGATTAACCTAAACAAGTTAATAAATGTCAGTGTACCACCTGTCCTAGTACACACAGTACACTTACCTTTTCCATTTTCGTCATTATGCCGAAAAATATTTTCTACATATTGCACAATGAAAAGGTCCAAAAACAGCCTGTCAATGTTCAATTTGTACAAAATTACGCTAAATTTTGATTAAATTTCGCCCCAAAAACACTTTTTTCGCACAAAATGAGTGTTTTGGGTGGGTGTGTCACCATCTGACGTTGTGCAAATTGCACAAAAAAGCACCAAAAGGTGGTATTTTAGGGGGCTACGGGTTAGGGCGTGGCTCTGCGAGCCGATGACCGCAAGGCAGTGTATCAGAAGTTTTTTATGGTTATAAAAATAAATGTTTTGGATGGAATGTGATGGGGGGTAGGTTCTGGGAAAATTTTGGTTTGATTTTGATTTTTGGTTTGGTCTGGTCACACTCCCTCCAAAAGTAACTTTTAATTTCTATCACGATCCCTCCCTCCAAAAGTAACTTTTAATTTCAAAGACGATTTCATACACCCCTCCAAAAGTAAATTTTATTTTCAAAGACGATCCCACATTCCCTCCAAAAGTAAGTTTCAATTCCAATATCAGTTCCATCCCAAAACTACTCCTATTTCCCATAATAGCTACCCCTACCCAAAAACCCCAAAACCAACTTTTCCCCTCCTAATACCTTCACCTCCTAATGCCCCCACCTAACCCACTTACCGACCTCTTCCAAAAACCCCAAAAATATGTTAAAAAATAAATAAAAAAAGGTCGGCGGGGCTTCGCCCGCCGACCTAGGAGCAAAAAAATGAAAAATAATCATTTAAGTCCCCCAACCTTCTACCAAACCTGCAAACAGGAAGGGTTGGATGGGACGGCGGAGCAAAGAGTCTCCGCCATTAATCAATATCTGAATCAACTGGACACTTCCCCAACCTCCCTCACCTCCTACGCCACCTGGATCCTAAATGGGGATGGTAGGATCAAAAAGAAAGAGGAAGGGATCTTGGATAAGAATAGGATGGTAACCATCAATAGTAGGGAAGTGATGGTGGGTGCCTTCGGTACCAACCATTGGGAAGAGGGTGGTGTCCCAACCGAAGAAATGATCCATAATATGGTGGTGGACAACAAAAATTTGTTGTTCATCAATAGGGATAAGATACCTCATGGGGAGGAGGCGAAGAAGGTGCCTGGTCTTTTTGAGCTACAGACCGCCATAGAGGAAGTGGATGAAAAGTATAAGGGCGCCGAAGGCGCCCTTAAAGGTAAACTGCTTCAACAATTAATGGAAATGAGGTACCAACAGTATGAATTATGGCAGTCCGCCCACCCCTCCATCAAATTTGTTAACGCCATCCATGGTTCAAACAAGCTAGAACTATCAGATAAGGTGGTGGAGTTGGAGGATGAAAAGGGTAATGTTACCCTTAAACCGACTGCTCCTCTCAGTCTTTTAGA
>Ga0326514_10002260_pt1 | contig 12316 bp, 14 predicted proteins | sample 3_2548_0518_D_FD_203653 | JGI IMG/M metagenome (GOLD analysis project Ga0326514, IMG submission 203653) | Bovine rumen microbial communities from UC Davis, California, United States - 3_2548_0518 | ecosystem: Host-associated > Mammals > Digestive system > Stomach > Rumen | place: USA... | reverse complement strand
TTCGCCACTTACTCGACGCGCGTTGTCTAAATTTCTCATAAGCATGGCAACAATGGATACTGCTGTCCCCAGCGTAGCCATCGCCGGGATTATGAATTTTGCTCCTTTGCTGCCAAAAGCGCCCGAATGAAACTCAAGCTTTCCAAACTTGATTTTTCTTTTTTCGGCCTCTTCTTTCTCTTTTAGCACACGCAGTGCTTCCTCGGCCTTCACTCTTGCTGTTTCTTGTTCTTGTTTTGCCTTAACAATGACCTTGTACGAATCAACAAATCCATCGATTATCTGTTTGATCGCATAAGAAATCATCTTGTCCATGAGCTCATCGCCGCGGCTTTTCTCTTCTTTGTCAAGAAACAAAGCAGTTCTGCGTATTTTTTTCAACTTTGACTTATCCATTGTTAGTCTCCATTGATGTTATGCGCCGAGCTTTTTAGCGATTTTCAAAAGACCTTCCGAAATCTTGATGCAAATCTTACATGTTCGAGCGGCAGATGCAACCTGTTTTTCCGCACGTTTGAAACCGCCCATATCACCATCTGCTGCTTTCTTTAACTCTGCCGCAGCTCTTTCAAGGCTCTTCGTGATAGAGTTTTTGACGAACGCCTCAAGCTTTTTGATTCCGGCAAGAATCATATCTGCGATAGCATCGTTGTATCGTTGTCGGGCATCTAGGTACATCGTGTTCGTATCTCTGATGCGCATTTCGTGTTTTGTCCGAGCTCTATTCATGTTACCTCCAATTATCTTGTTAAATCTAACCCGTCAACATAGCATAGGCTTTTTGAAGCAGGGGGAAAACTTTTTCAATGAGTGGCAGCAACTTTTGGAAACGATCGATTAGCTTTTGAATCTGTTGAAGCGATAGCTTCTGAAACTTTCGCTCTAACATAGCCTGAGCTTTCGGACCTAACTTCTGTTTTGCAATTGAGACTAGCTTAGGTGTTACTGCGCCTGCCGCTATCTTTGCCATAGCTAACGCGAACATCGGAATCGAACCATAACTTGCCTTGATCGCTTGAAGAACTCTCGCAAGTAGCTTTTGAATCAGCTTTTTGAGAAACTTCTTCACACGACTTGCGATGCCAGGTTTCCTAACACTGTACTCGCCGCTACCCATTTCATAGACACCCGGCATTTCTCATTCTCCTTAACTTGTCTTTCAGACGTCTCAAATCATCGCCAAACGGTAACGATTTTTGAACTGCCTTAGATGTTGGCAATTGCTTGAAGACTGGGGTTATCTTCGGTTCTTGTTTCTTTCTACGGCCCTGCATGCCTGATTTGACAGACTCGACAACAGCATTTGCCGCATGTTTGCCGACATCCTTACCCATTTCTACAAGCGCAGTCTTCGCTGCTTCCTTTGCCGCTCGTCTAGCTGCTTCTCTTTCCACTTTTAGGGATGCTGCCAATGCCGCCTTTTCTGCTTTCTTTGCTTCCCGTTCTGCCTTTAGCTTATTTGCTCTCTCGGCCTTTTCGGCTTCTTTTGCTGCTGCCTTCGCTGCTCTCTGCGCTTCTCGTTCCGCCTGGCGCTCTTCTTTTGTTTTCTTTTCAGCCTTCTTTGCTTCAGTTTTTTCTGCTTTCTCAAGCTTTTCTTTAAGCTCTTGCGCCTGTTCTTCTAACTTTTCTGCTTTCGCAAGTAATTGGCTTTGTTTCTTGCCGTAATCCTTTTTCGCATTCTCGACAAATCTCTCATACTGGACCTGAATCTTTTCAATGCGATCTTTTGCCGTTCGTCTGAGCGCTTTCTTTTTTGTGAGCAAAGACTTAGCTTCTTTCAGTGCTTCTTCAGAACCGGAGGATGCTAGACGACTTATCTCAGCATCAATCTCTTCTCGCTTCTTCGCGAAATCGTTAAGCGTATCTTTTACACCAGCAATGGCTACTTCTTCCAACTTCCTGATAGACTCAGCAAGCTCTTTGTTTACTTGCTCGTCTACTTCCTTGTTCTTTGTCTCCGGTAGCTTTGAAGACTTTTTGGCATTTTCAACAATCAAAGTCTTTGTCGCCTCGATTGTCTTTTGGGTGACTCTATCCTCTTCGGCAGATGATCTGTTTGCGGAAACCACTTCATTTATTTTCTTTGTGAGAGCTGCTTGCCTTCTCTCGAAATCTTTGTCCACGTTCTCTTCGGCTTTGTTCTGTGCCGCTTTTATTAACGCGGTCACTTTTGAACTACCACCCGACGCGCCTTTGCTTGAACCACCACCTGCGCGCTTCATTTCTGCAGCTTCTTTTTCTGCTTCTTTTCGAGCTTCGCCTGTCTTGTCTTTGACTTTTTCAAGATGTTCACGAAGCTTTTTCATTCCAACTATCACAACAATCAATAGTGCTGTAGCATTTTGCGGTGCTGATATTGTTCTAGCAGCAGCCTTACTGAGATCAGACAGAAGCCCTACTAATATTTTGAACGCACTACTGATAAGAGTAGTAATCGCAGAGAACGGATTGACATCGCGATATTTTGTCCGGGCTTGCACCTGCCTAGTCATCATTGGTAACTCCTATTAGGCGTTCACCGCGTTAAAAATAACAAGCTCGACGATATTGTTAGCGTCTTTAGAGCCGCCCCACTGTGCATTGGAAAGCTTGATCGTATCTGTATTCAAAGTGCCCTCAACTGCCGTGAAGTCGCCGATATTAACACCGGTGGACGCTTTAATGGCAATGTAAACATTGCCATAGAGGGCCGGAGTGCCACTCGGACAGCAGACATTGATTCTACCACGCTGAAACACAGAAACAGGTGCATTGGGCTCATAGGCTCCGCCAGCATTTGGATTAAGATAGTTCGTTTGTGTTTCGACCTGACGTGCAGCAACACCGACGAAATCGGCAGCAGTCATGGAGGCTGTGGGGAGCTGAACGCCGCCAGTAGCTTTCATCAAAGCGTGGCCAAATTCAATACTTGCACTAGCCTCTTTGTTCGGCTGAGTGTTAATGATCATATCCGGCTGCCGTGCATAAGAACCAGCAAAGCCGTTATTCATGTTCAAACCGATTGTTTTTCCACTCATGGTTGATCTCCTTACTTAGTGGTTTTGTGTGGATTGAGTTTGTCGTAGAGTTTCTGCAAACGCTCTGTGTCGATCTGAGATTGTGAATCTCGCTGAGCTTTTGCGTTACGCAGAAGCTTTGAAATTTCTGCCATCTGGGAATGACCAGACACGACACTTAAAATCGCGTCCTGAACACGCTGACGATCTTTGGGGTCGCGAATCTTCAATGCGGCAGCACTAATCGTTTTGATTGCACTGTCGTTTGCAGATACACCGGCGGGGCCACACTCATCAGAGACAATATCAGGGTCTTCGTCGAGGACATCTTCGTCGGACATAATTTCTTCGTCCATCAAAGGGTCTTCGTCAACGACATCTTCATCGAGCATGGGGTCTTCGTCAACGACATCTTCATCGACGACATCTTCATCGGCAAGAGGGTCTTCGTCGACTAAAACGTCCTCATCCTCAATGTCTTCGTCGAGCATGGGGTCTTCATCGGTGAGAATATCCTCATCGATCATGGGGTCTTCGTCGAGCATAGGGTCTTCATCGGCTAAAACATCCTCATCCTCAATATCCTCATCGAGCATGGGGTCTTCATCGAGCATGGGATCTTCGTCAACGACTTCATCCGACCCAGTTACTTCATCGACCATTGCTTCCGCGGCATCAAAGAAAATCTGGTTAATGTCTTCTGGACGCGCATCAAGCAGTTTCTTGGCAATAAACTTTGCCATCGCTTTTTTTCGTGTAAAATTGCTCATTTCTACAGTTCTCCTATTCCGAGCGTCACGAATTGCCACCGTGTGACCGGCCCGACCTTCGTCAACGACTGCCACATGGTTGCCTCTAATGTTATGCTGACACACTCTGCCGTGTTCGTCCTCCGAATCCTCGGCGTAGTAGCCAGCGGAAACTTCACGCTTCCCGTTTCTGATTTCGGTGATCAGGACAGGATCAGTGATATACAAATCTGCAATGATTTTGTCTGCATCATCCCCCTTGCCTGCTCGAACATGCTGCACATGGCCCTTTGCATATATGCGATAGTTATCAGGCGTAACGTCAACATCGGGGTGCCCGTTTGTCACAGGTTTACCCTCGAATGAAGAAAGCGTTTTCAACGAAAACACTTCGTTAGGCGAACGATACACGTTTATCACGTCGCTTCCTCCGTCCTCGTAAATTTCGGACGAAAGGTAATGCTGAAAGCCAGTGCGTGCAATGGGGACGTTTTTACAGATCAAAAAGCCTTCAGGCGTTTCCGCCATGTTCGGTGAAATTCTGTCTCCATAGTAGCAAATCTGCGCCATGTCTTTTATCTCCTATGTATGCGGCGATAAAGCATCATTAGCTTTTATCATCTTTTGTTCCAAACGTCAATTTTATTCATCACTTTTTTGACTTACTCGCTTTTTGGAAGCGAGCGAGTAAGTCTTTGAACTTTTTGTCTTTCGCAATGAAGTGTTTATGAAACATGACCCACGGCCCCAGGTCTTTTGCCGGAATGAACATCATCATCTCCCTATATAGGCGAATCGACTCTTGTTCTAACGCGTTGTTCCGCTCTCGCTTCTTATACGCTTCAATCTCTGACTTTGTTCGAGGATCAACATCAAAAGGATTTGAGATAGGACTTGATCGCTTTTGGATGGCTCGAATCTGTTTAGGGGTTTTCGCCGCTTCAAAAAATTTTGCGAGCGTGTGCCGGCAGTTTGGATGAATTGTGAGGTAAGTGTTTTCGAGTGTGTTTGGGCCATTCTTATCTATCCTTCCGAACGCCTCAGAGAGAGGGGGATATTTAGGATTCAATCCACTGCGAGAGTAGACGCGTCCTTCATAGCGTGAACATATTGGACAATTTGAATGCTTATCGACAATGATGTAGAGGTCATGTTCTTCGTCGTCGAAAAGCTCGCCGACGTTCGACGCCTGTTTCGACGTTGTTCTCACTGCCATGTTTGAGTAGTTGCCGAGTGTCCAGCGTCGGCCCGCTCTGTCCACAAATGCGGTAATACCTTCCTTCATTAGGTCTCCGACAAGGGAGCGCTGCGCATTGATCAATCCACTTCCTCGGGCCTCATTCTGTGCAGTGCTGATTAACGTCTTTTGTCGAATCATATCTGCCTCGCGGCGCCCGATTACGTAGCTATTACGCATGAACTGAACGAGCTTCTTTGACCGTTCTAAAACCTTCTTCGCGAATGACAATGGATTCTTTTTGATCTCTTCCTGATTCCGCTTCATTGTCTCCGCCGGCTCTTCTTGAATGTCTACGTTGTCGGGTTGCTTTTGCTCTATTGTCGGATAGTGAATCTCCGGCAGGTCAATCTCACTTCGCTTTTGCGTCTGTGCCTGGACGCATGCAGCGTCGATTTTCTCATGGATTGTTTTCTCGGCGGAGTTTGAAACGAACGCGATAGAACCTACAAGCTGATCGACCATTCGTTGAACACGCTCCGTCTCTGGGGCCGTTAAATCAAATGCGCTCGAAAGGTTACGCTTATCACGAGAACGAAGACGCGCAAGCAGTTTTCCGCCTATCATCTTCGTTCGCATCATGCTTGCAGACTCTTTTTCCGCCTTTGTCTTTAGGTCTCTCAGTATCTCGGTTACTCTAGCTTTGGCCGCATCGACATGATACGTCACAAGGTCTCTATTCGTGAGGCGTGCAATCTCGCGTGTGATTTCTTTCTGCGCTTCTTCGTAGAAGTGAATCATCAGTGCCTCCGATAGAGAGCCGCCTGTTTTAACCATAATCATTGAGGCTCTGACCCCATCGGGAGAGCCTGTTGACATTGCGATTTTTGCCGCTTCAAGAATATCACGCGTGTTCATTCTCGCTCATTCCTTCTTCCTGTCTTTCTGTTTCACCTGTGGAGGGAGGGGGCACCTGTGTATTATCCTGGGGGAAGATACCGCCGAAGGGGTCGCCCTGTTTATCCATATCGCGAGCATACTTCCCTTTCATTTGCTCGACAACTTCATCCGGGATTGAGGTTATGATGCCAACATCTGTTTGAGCGTTTCGGATGCCGTTAAGCAACGCATCTGCCGGAATGACGTTTGCTGCGAATAGACGTTCGAGCACCTGTGCGCCTGTATCGACGATCTGATATTTCTCTTGCGGATTGATTTCTTGAAGTGGAGGCAGCTTAAATTCAGAACCAACTGGAACGGCGCCGATTGCAGATTTACAGATAATCGGGCAGAGCTTTTCAAGTGCAGGGATGATGTGAGAGGATCGCTGTTGTTCAAGCGTCGAACGATAAAACTTCTCATCTGATTCACCTGTGGAGTTCATACCAGCAGGGGCACGTCCGAAAAGACGTGTTGCAGGAATTGAACATGCACCCGCCATTTCAAGCATGAACATGTCCATAACTTCGGGCAAACCTGAGAAAGAATATTGAAGTTGATTGACCGTATCGCCTTTATTGATTAGGCGGATTCCGAGGTTTGATTCCAGGATAGACTGTGCCTGAATCATCGCGTAGAATTGCCGTTGAATTGCCGACGACGAAGACGCGAATTTCTGATCAAGGTTTTCGATCTCATAGACGGACAAACACGCCTTGAATGTGAGATTTGCCACGTTTTGTACGACATTATCATGGGCAATGAGATTGTCATATACGCTCTCTATGACAGATGTTCCCCACTGCTGTTCTGCGATTGCTTCATAGTACGGCATTTCACATCCGATAAATCGAATAACGCGAGAGTGATGCACGCGGTATTTAACGGCGCCGAGTTCGTCCCTCACTTCGTAATAGAGGGGGAGGCCGTAATCCATAGAGCGCGGATTGCTTACGAGCTCACCTGATGGATAGATGCCCGACCAACGATCAACGACGAAAAGCCCACGGAATGAGCCTGGCATAATGTCATCAATCTTGAGCGGTTCGGCCATGTTTTCTTCTTGACCTTCGACCATAATAATTGCTGCTGAGCCACCGTAGAGGCGGGCCCATTTGATTGCTTCAATGATCTTTCGTCGAACGCGAGTTTTACGAAGGCAGAAATCGAGTGCAGTTTTTTTGTCGTTGTCGATCTTCGGATATTCAATCCACAAATCTGTCATTGCATCTTCGGGAAGCACTGAACAAATACGCTGAACAATCCACGAACACCGATAGAGGGATGTGAGCAAAGACCAATTCTGCGTCAGGCGTGTGAGCGGATACTCTGTTGTGTTTAACAGATTCATCTCGCCGTAGCCTGTTCGAGCTCCAGGATTAGAAAAGGCGTCTAATGTTCTTGTCGCTGCGATAGCTTGACCAAGTATGGTATTTGATATGCGCTTTTTTTTTCTTGGTTTTACTGTTTCTTCTGCCATTGCTTATTCCTCTGTATATATTTCCAAGGCCCCAAGACAAGTCATGCAGAAGTAACGCAGAGCGTCCGGAGCGTGATCATCTGTTTTCAACGGTTTCTCTTCTCCATATCTTGAAGCCTTTTCGTCCCACAAATACCGCTCCATCTCGGCGATTAATCCCTTGCAAGACGAATGGATTAACAGGCGCCGTTTAGCAATGAGAGATGATACACGTTTTATGCCGTCCATAACATCATTTTTTGCCGGAATTACGATATATCCTGCGACTCTCAGTGCAACGATAAACGAGGCAGCGGAGGGGTCAACAACGAGGGTATGTTCGCACGTATCAGGCGGCCCGACAAATTTTTTCATATCTTCGACGTACTGATCGTCCGTTTTCTGCTGCATTTCTTTTTTTGAGTCCCATCGAAACTCGCGTTTGACGACGACGTTTTTTTGGTCAGAAAACTGGCAGTCCAAGAAGACACAGGGGTTAGTTGTTCCGTAGTCGCACGCCACATATTTTGGGTAGTTCCAAAACGTATCAGGTAGTTTGTCGTAGATGTTTTCTTTTGAGAAGCCATCATAAACGACGCCTTCGGCAGCGACACGAAGGCCCAAGATGTTCATCAATCGGAAACGGCCCACGAACTGCGAAGCGAGCTCTTTTTTTCGCTCCTCGGAGAGTGCGAGGTTGTCATCGAGCGTAAAGTGATAACGTCTATATCCTGGCTTCCCTTCCCATGTATCTGTGAAAGTCTTGTAGATGTAGTGAGAGGGGACACAGGGGTTAAGCGTCCAAAACATACGTCTATCAGTAGAAGCTACGGTACGCGACATAGCTTCGACGATGAATGATTCAGGGTGAGTAGCGACTTCATCGGCGTACCATCCGCCGACAGTAAGGCCCTTTATGCGTTTGTAGTCTGACTCGTCATGGGCGCCGAAAAGATAAATTTTTTTGTCTAGGACGAATAAGCAGTTTGCGCCTGCGGAGTCCCGTTTCATGGTAATGAGAGGGTCGAAGAGGGAGAGTAGACCGAAGGGGCAATCGATTGTGTTGTGGACGAGAGAAGCGAAAGTATTTCCGGACATGATGAACTCAGTTTCTTTTGAAGACATCACGTAACGCATGAAGGCAATGAGAGAGGCGACAGTTTTACCGGAGCGGACAGACCCTTCCCACACAGTCATCCAACCATCTGCCATAATCGAGGCTTTTGCTTTTGGGGAGAGGGGCTTAATTTTTTGCCGGATTGCCTCAGTTAGCATTCGTGTCTACTCCATCGGGAATGGGAGCTGTGTAGTCGTCTGGATTTTCCTTGAACCCTGCGATTGATCGTTTAATGATCTCGGCAGCCATGATTGAGTCAGAAACGTTGTTTTGCTTGTCACGAACGAAGGGTAGCATCATGTCAACGGCGCATTTTATGACTGGAACAATCGTATAAGAGAAGAGGGAGCCGTCTTTATCGAGAGGGCTTTTGCCAAGTTCGATGATTGCTTGTCGCCGGGCTTCAATTTCTGCGAATGCGAGTAGAAGCATAGCACGGCCCATGTTGTAGATGTCCTGGCTATCTGGGGGCGCCTCTCGGAGCGCGATTGCTTTCTGAATTTCCTTTATGGGGTCTGTTTTGACGCTCTCGATGAGCGTTTTAGCCTCGGTGACTTCGGTAATATCACGAGGTTGTGTATCGATTTCGAGCAGAGCTCTTTTAGATTCCTGCTTTGTCTTTGTTACCTTTGTCTTGTATTTAGTGAGCTTGAGGTTATCGACTGCCCTGTGTCGTGATCTTCTGTATGCCTCTTTAATATCAGGATAGCGATTGAATATGGTTACCCGGATACGTCTATCCAGCGTTCCATTATCAGCATCTTTACACTGGTCAGGCGCAGTTTGTTTGTAAGCATCGAGGAGGCTAACGTCTTTATCGACGAGCTCGATGAATTTCTTTTTCTGTTTATCAGTAAGGACGAAGGATCGTTGTCTTACTTTTCTCCCAGGCCCCGTCATAATGATTTACTCCACATATCCAACGAACGGGAAGACTGGGCATGTCGGAAAGAGAGAGAGGGGGATCATCCACAACATGCCCAATGATCATGGTATCGACGACCGAGAAGGTGGAGTCGTCTGTTCTAGTTTACATGGAAAGATGGCTCATAGCAAGATCAAAGATGTTGCCGGTTTAGAAACATGAACGAAGGTTTAGTCCTGATGGGTAGGCGCGACACATCTCAATCCATTTTTTGCGGAGCAATTTGCGCGAATGCGCCTCTAATTCTTTTCTTATTCTTTTCTTATCTATTCTTTTCTTTTCTATTCTTATCCCGCACAAATTTGCGCACACACCGTCTCGGAAGTCCTTGATTTTGTTGGATAAAAAATTTTTTAGTCACTGACTAGTCACTGAGTAGTCACTGAGTAGTCACTGAGTAGTCACTGACTAGTCACTGAGTAGTCACTGAGTAGTCACTGACTAGTCACTGACTAGTCACTGAGTAGTCACTGACTAGTCACTGAGTAGTCACTGAGTAGTCACTGAGTAGTCACTGAGTAGTCACTGACTGGACAGAGGGGCGAAGTGCTGACAAAATGTAAGCAGTTGGGAGGCATGACCACCCATCGACTGGATAGGGAGGGGCGCCATCCTGTAAAAAGCAGTCGCTTACACGGTGTAATGAACTGACCGGGTAGACTTTTTTTGTTTTCCCTCTTGACTCGCTCCCCTGGATGAGTACAATAGGCAGCGTCGAGACTCCCGTGGGTTAAGTCCTGCGTCGACGGAAAGAAATGAAAGACGTGAAAAGGCGCTCCAGTTTTGAGCGCCTTTTCGCGTTCTTGCGCAATGTATCCAGCAAATGACCAGCAAATGACCAGCAAATAGAGAGGACGAACTCGGAAAGGGAGCTCGCTTTTTGTCCCGAAGACAAGAGAAAGGGAAGGCTCCTGGGGGGAGGGTGGGGGAGTGTGACAGGGGGAGCGAATCGCATCGGGTATACCGATTACGAAGGGCACACCAGGGGGAGGGGCGATCGGAGATGGGTCATCCAGGGGGGAGCGGGCAGACGGGATCCAACTATTTCCAATTTGGAAATAGTTGCGGGGCATCCATGGGGGAGTGTGCGTGCCTGGGAGACGTGGCGCGCTTTTTGCTGCTATGCCATCCGACCGCTGCCGGCCGCCGACCGCTTCGAGCTTCCCGTCCAGACCTATCCGATCTGCCCGGCCTGATGCCACCATCCGGCCAGGGGAAAAACAGCATGATCGAAGTTTTCAAAAAAAAGATTTTGAAAAAATGTTACACTGTGTCTTTTGAGTGTATCCAAAAAGAAACACTCGAAAAATGGAAAAATCCTTCATTTTTTCAGAAATCGCACCTTTTTGCATATTCTGCAATTTTTTTTCAAAAAGTTTGAATCTTCTTCAAAAATGCTATTTATTTATTAAATTTCCTGTATATATGGCAGAAATTTCAAATTATTTAATAAATAATGAATTTCATTTCTTTATGAATTTCACCTTTTGAATAAAAGTGTCGATTTGATTCATTTTATCGAATTATAATCTTTTTTGAAAAAAGTTTGGCACATTGGCAAAGTGATTGTTTTATATAAGAGCACAAAGCGCAACGAAACGGATTCGAGGCGCTTGAAAAACTTTCTTTCTTCTATGGAGGCTTTACAATGAAAAAATTTGTCGTCGTTCTTAAAAACCTTGTCGAGTGCACCGAAAACAAAAGAGAATTTTCTTCTTATGAAGCTGCGTGCGATTACTCCAGAGAGCTCGAAGCGGAGCTTTGTGGGTATTGGGAAAGGGGCGTCGATTATGAGATTGAGGTAAAATTCTAGTATTTTGGCGCGCTTGAAGCGCGCCGGATTCTTTCTTTCTGTCTTTTGGAGGTCTAACGATGGATTCTAATTCTATTTCTTTACTTACTTGCAAGTCTTTTGAAGCGTTGCCAGGCATAATCACACCTAAAGACTTAAAAGCGTTCTGCGATTGTATGTATGAACTTGATAAAGTTTGTGGAGACAATCCTAAAGCGTATCGTCTTTTAATGCCTTTCCATTGCTTGTTTTTTGGTGATGCTATGTGCTGGACAAAAGATTTTTGTTGGGAAACGTTCTTAAAAGATGCAATCGAAGAAGGTTTTACACACATCAAAAAACACCTTGATGATAAATCTTTCCCTTGCTTAGATTTTTGTTTGGGTAGTGAACGCGGCTTTTCGATCAAGCTGGTCTGTGATGACTAAGGGAGGTATAGCTATGAGAACTTTCACTAAGTCAGAACGACAAAACATTCTAAAACTTGCGCGCCTTAAGTTTGGAGTGATGCTAGGTGTCGCAATCGTTCAAGCCGGCGTTTCGTTGGCATTACACTTCATTAAGCGTTAAACTCTCGGCGAGTCTTTAGACTCGCCAAACATCAACTTTCTTTTCTTTCTGGGAGGTATCATCATGCAAAACTGCTTTAACAAAACTGTTCTCATTGGTAGACTCGCCGAAAATCCTGTTTATGATACGGATTGCGCTTCTTTTGTCGTTCTAAACTCCATCATCCGGAATGGTGTGGAGGACATTGTAAAACACAAAATCTTATCCTATGGCAAACAAGCTAAAGTTGTTATGAAATACCTAAATAAAGGTGATTTGTGCTGTGTTGAAGGGAGTTTAGATGATTCTGCTATAATCTGCGAGCGTCTAACATTCTTACAGCATAAACGCGAAAACTAAACCTAAACGCGCGTGATCCGGTTAGATCACGCGCTTCTTTTTTTTCTTTTTTTTCTTGGGAGTTACGACAATGAAAACAAATACTAACTATTATCTTTTGCTTGCTTCTGCAATCTCTGATTTAAGCGCTGCTATAAAATATTTAAGTTTTATTGAGATGGACCAAAACGATGATCATGTCGAGGATGTCGAGGATGTCGAGGACGTCGAGGACGTCGAGGACGTCGAGGACGTCCAGCATGTCGAGGACGTC